>Ga0207002_1031_pt1 | contig 27865 bp, 25 predicted proteins | sample Alteio_BWMinCont_88_FD_153473 | JGI IMG/M metagenome (GOLD analysis project Ga0207002, IMG submission 153473) | Enriched cells from forest soil in Barre Woods Harvard Forest LTER site, Petersham, Massachusetts, United States -... | ecosystem: Environmental > Terrestrial > Soil > Temperate forest >...
AGCCAACGACACTCCGCCAGCGCGTCCATTATCGTTTTTGTTCGGGTTTCCTACCCTCGCCCGGCATCGGCGACTCCAGAGACGACTCGGACTGACCTCGCGGACTTCGTCCGTTACCACCGCAACGCTGCGCTATCTGGCATTACGCGTGTAGCCGCGGGTGATCGCCGACCTCTCTTTCCAGTCGAGCGAGCGAACTAAAGATCGATTTTTCAGTCTGGCTACAAGTATCGGCGGCGAATGAGGTGTGAGATGGATGACGCGTTCAAAGGCAAGGTTGCAATTGTCACTGGCGCGGGCCGCGGATTGGGGCGCGCGATCGCGCTGGGCTCGCGCGTGCGGGAGCGCAAGTGCTGGCGCTCGCAGCGCGCGAGCGGACGGAGGTTGAGGCAGTGGCGGCCGACGCGCCGCGCATTCATCCGCTCGTCGCCGATGTGACCAGGTCCGAGGACTGCGCGCGCGCTGTCGAGGCGGCGGTAAGCCGCTTCGGCGGCGTCCACATCCTCGTCAACAACGCCGGGCGTGGCATGAAATATGTGAGCGAGAGCTTCATTACCGAGCCGACTCGGTTCTGGGAGGTCGCGCCCGAGACCTGGCGCCTCGTCATCGACACCAACGTCAACGGCCCGTTCCTGATGGCGTGCGCGGCGGCACCGCAGATGATGCGGCAACGATGGGGCCGCATCATTAACGTCTCGATAAGCCACCGGACGATGCGGCGCAAGGGCTTCTCGCCCTATGGGCCGTCGAAGGCAGCGCTCGAATCGGAGACCATTATCTGGGCCCAGGACCTCGCCGGAACTGGCGTCACGGTCAACGCGCTCCTCCCGGGCGGAGCGACATTGACTGGCATGATCCCCGCGAGTATCCCCGCCGAGCTGCTGAAGACCATGCTCGATCCCGCGGTGATGGTACCGCCGCTCCTATGGCTCGCATCGAAACGCTCCGACGGCGTCACCGGCCAGCGCTTCGTGGCATCGCGCTGGCGCATCGATGGGACGGAAGAGGAAGCAGTGAAGGCAGCGAGGGAGAACGCAGGCTGGCCCGGAACATAACGGCTCTTCTTCGTCTGGCCGGGCCGTTCGTGCTCCTGCACTCGCCCGGCATCGGCGAGCCAGAGGCGTGACTCCGACTCGCCTTCCGGACTCCGTCCGTTGCCACTTCCTTGTGGCAATTTGCAACTCGGTTGACCCCACCGCTGCCCTCGACGAGCGCGCATGGAATACCGTCCACGTCGACGGCGACTGACCGGAGTCGCTACCGGCGAGCGCTGAATAGCCAACGAGATAAGGAAGCAATCCAACGAGCGGGACTGCCCCACAGTTTGTTGATTTCCTCGCCATTTCGCCGGCGGCGGTCCGCGCGCTGCTAGAAATGTGATCGAACCACTTTCAACAGCCCAATTGCCGACGCTCGTGCCCACGTCCAATCCAATTTTGTACTTGAGCGACAAATAGACATGAAATGCGCTGGGCGTCGCAGACAAAAGGTGTGTTACAACGACTGCCACCGGTCTACGTGCCGGCGTACCTAAACCAACAGTAAGACACGAGCGCGTGGATGGTTGCACATCTGCGCCGGCAATCCTGAAGTGCCGGCCCACAACCATCTCGTTGTCGCCGCGCGGCTGAGCCAGTAGGAAAAGCACATCCTGCCCGTTTTCGGTCACGCGTACCGGAAGGTAGGAGTAATCACAGAATGTGGAGATGCGGCTCTTCGCCTCCGCAACGTCCTTATCATTTACAGCCGCGCCTTTGATATCGGCTTCGTATAAGGCCAATCCTTCCGCCTCAGCACTGCGTATCGCCTCGACATACTCTTGAGGAATATCTGCCGCCCGCGCGGGAGCCGCCGGCGCAGCCCCTATTGTCAACACCGCGCAAACCCAGAAGGCTGACTTCAATTGTGATATGACACTCTCGTTCGAGCGAGGGGTCCGGCTTCGTGGGTACATGATGCCTCTTCCTTGAAGGTGATATCCCGGAGATTGAGCCTACCGAACAGCGCTCTCACTATCTATTTCCGCGACAGAATCAGAACACGCAGCCGAACCGCGACTGCCTCTTCCTCCTTGACCGATCCCACACGACACCAGGGAAACCCTTAAGAGCGACCAACGGTTCGCCCAAATAGGCCCACTCGGGCGTCTCTTCGATGGCAATGTGATAACGCGGCTGCCGACCCGTGCGGGTTTTGAACAGCGCCCGGGGCACATTCAGCATCTGTGGCGAATGAGCTCGCTCGTAGAACAGCGGGGTACCACATCGGGCGCAAAAACTACGCACCGTGCCGGCAGTCAGATCTTCGAAACGCGTGATGTGAGTTGTCCCGGTTACGCGGAAGCGACTTCGCCAACTACCCACGTAAGTCGCGTAGGCCGCACCATGCGCGCGCCGACTGGCGGCGGAATGATCGTGCCAAGCCCAGCGCGCCGGAAAATCGATCTCGATCCGTACGGCGCCGCAAACGCATTCCGCCGGCACGACTGTCCTCTTTACAGTACGTATCTTTGCAGATATCGGTTTGTTCACATTTAACCTCGACAGAAGTTATTTCGGCAACGCCAAATACCCCCGCGGCTTCTTTGGCGGAAATGCCCTCAGACTGCGGCCCTTCTTTCCGCATTTCGAACATCGCAATCGCTTCGCCACATCCTCGAGCCTGGAATCCCAGCCACATAACCGGCCGAGCGTCTGCGGTTCGGCGGTCCGCTCATGGCCGCATTGCCGAGCACTTGAGAACCAATGTGTATTGACCGAACTCATCGCTCAATTTTATCGATTCTAAATTCGTGTCCCATGTCGCAAATTGTCGCGGCACCGCGCCGGCGCGTCCATTATCGTTTTCGGGCCGGGCCATTCACGCATCCCTGCGTTCGCCCGGCGACGGTGAGTCAGGCGCGCGAGCCCGACTCACCTTCCGGATTCTCGCCGAAACGCCTTCGAATCCGTTGCGACATCCCTGTCGCAAATCCGGAACGCGAATAGCGCCAACAGAGGCGCGTCACGGCCGCACAGCACGATCATCACCGGACCCGGCACGTGAACGCCATTAATGTTGCGCCCAGCGGTCCGGAACGTGTAGCCATTGGACGGAGGCGTGAAAAACAGGAAGTTTTTCGCGCAGCGTCCAGGGACGGATTCACAGCGGCCCGGACAAAGGCTACACGTTGCGGACCTCTTACAACTTTATACAGTGTTCCCGAGTATCGATCAGGCAGGCTCCCATCGCCGAGGCGCCCTGCGCCGTCTGCCTTAAGGGTTCGATCCGCAACGCACACGACACACAGACACAGGCATGTGATGCAGGGTACAGAACTCCAAGAACCGGCGCTGATTGTCTTGCAATCGATCCCCCGGACCCTTGACCTCCACCATCCGGTAACGCTCCTCGCGCGGCCAGAATTGCACCAGGTCAGGAAAGCCCGTCCGATTCTCTACGATATCCCTTACGATCCATTCGAACCAGAGCTGCAGATGCGGCGCCGGGAAGCACAGAAGTGCCGATTCCAGGAGCCGCTCGTTCAACAGTCCCCATGTTAGGAACGGAGCTTGAATTCTCGCTTTCGCAGCGAATCGCTGTCGAATCGTCGCCTTGTATCGACCGGACTCGAGCTCCGCAAAGCACTCGGCAAATTGCGCCCGACGACGTTCATAGAACTGAGCGCTCTCGAGATCCGCAGGGCCAACTTGAAAATCGTGGAAGAAAGCGCCGGATATGGGCGCAAAAATCGCCTTCCAGCACAGGAGACCGAACAACGAATTTATCAGGCCGTTCTCGACGTAGTGAACGGTTGAGTGCGCCTCCGCTTGTCGCGCAAGGTAGTCTCGTACGTAGCATTCCACCGGGCGATCGTTCGCGGTCGTGTCGAGCAAGACCTCGAAGGACGCCACACCCGATGAGTTACTCGCCGTGATGCCGCCGGCAATGCCGAGCTTTCGCTCCAAGCGCGGCAGCAGCCGACGCGCTTGCTGGCGCTCGGCCTCGTTCTCTGGGTTTTCCCGCGCAGCCAAACAGAGACTACGCGCTGCCGGCCATTCGTGCAGGCGCTCGAGGAGGCGGATCGTCCGCATCCGCGAGCCGCGATATCGACACGTCGAAAAGACCGCTAACGCCGCGGACGAATTCTCCGATCGCTCATAGGCGTTCGCGACTCGAAACAGCAGTTTTTGCCGAAGGTCGTCCAGCCAATCGCTATCGGCGATCGGCAGCGGGATGCCCGCAATGATCTCATCAGGTGCCGCGCCTTCATCGAGCTCCTGTTGCCCACGATACAGCTCGAGGAAGGAATCGATATGTTCCCTTGTGCGAAAGGGCGCCGACTGCTCCGATCGTGGGATCGTCTCATACGAGTAAATCCCGAGATCCGCCAGCACGAACTCGGTCCAGTCCTGATGGAAGTTCCCGAAGAACATCAGCCGAAACCGCTCAGCGAGCCGTTTTACGATGGGATGAAAGACTCGATCCTGCGAACGCTTGCACCATCCGTGAAACGGTCGCGACTCTTGATATTGCGCACGAAGAGTCTCCAGGAGGTCGGGTTTGTTCAGTCTGCAAAGCTCGCGCGACAGCGCCAGGTAGCTGATCAATTCGGCCTTCGTCAGCAGCCGATGCAGCTCGCTCACCTGAAGGACGGGTTCCTCCAGCCACCCGATGCTCAGGAGTGGCGCTACCGCCGCAGCGGTATCTCCGATTTCAGGGTAGTGCAATCGGCTGAGGCGAAAAAACATGCCATGACGCATGATCATGCGAACGAGCAGCGCGCAGGAGGGCTTAGGAAGCTCCGCAAACTGCGTAATGAACTGCCGCTCTTGCGTGGACAATAACTCCCCGTATCGTTCCTCGAGCGACGACAGAACGGCTCTAAAGTTATTGAGGTAGTAGAACGGATCCGCAAGGATTGGGCGGCCTTGCGAGGCCCGGCCTCTCGTGGCCCGACCTTGTGTGGCCCAGCCTTGCCCTGGCGGCGAGTCTCGAGATTTCCGCACCATGGCGCCGATTGTCACGTCGCTCGGCGCCCAGTGTCCATCCAGTAATCGCATGGGAACAGCACTGTATGGGCAGAGCCTGAGCTCATGGTCCGGGTCCTCTCCGTTGGTCGGGCAGTTCGTGCATCCATGCACTCGCCCGACGACGGCGAGTCAGGCTCGCGAGCCCGCCTCGCCTCACGGATTCTCAGACGGAATCCGTCGAATCCGTTGCGACGTCCCTGTCGCAAACTGCCACTACCATCGTGTTTGTCATAAAAGTCGGCGCCGCTTACCAAACCTTTTTGGCGGTATGCCTGCCGGGCCGCCTGGCGGCGTCTGACCCCACTGCGCGCCTCGCGTGCTGGAAAAGCGCTGTGCGTCAGTGCCGTAAATGCGCTTCGAAACGGAGGCGTACGTAGTCGGCGGTCCAATTCCCGTGTGCGTCGCACAGTTGAGGCTTGATGCGTTGGCGGACGCACTCGAGATAGTTCTTGCGCTCAGAATGCGGTAGCACCGCGGTAAAGTAGCCGGAGAACGTGGTGAGCCAGCCCATCACATCGCCCGGTAAGGGAGTGGGTCGCGGAATCCGCTCGATATACCGTACGTCGAATCCGGCCGCGACCAATCGCGCCCCGTAATCTTCAACGGTTGGAAAGTACCAGGGGTTCGCGGCCTGCCCGTCATACCCGCGACCATCGAGTTCATCGATCAATGCCGACAGAATAGTCTGCACGCAACCATGGCCGCCCATTTCCGCAACGAAGCGTCCTTTCGGCCGCAGCGCGCGAGCCACACGACCGATTACGACATCGGCATCCTTCATCCAGTGAAGCGCGGCGTTGCTGAACACCGCGTCAAAGCTACGGTCGAAGTCCAAATCGGATGCATTCTTCTCGATCACATCCAGGCCCAGCGTTTTCGCGGACGCGACGAAAGCCGAACTGGAGTCGACGCCCACGACTTTGCAACCGCGGTCGGCAATTTTCTTCGTTAGCACGCCATCGCCGCAGCCTAGGTCCAGGATATGTTCGCCGGGTCTCGGAGCAAGCAGTGCGAGCACTGGCGCACCGAGATCGGTCACGAAGCGTGCATTCTCGGCGTAGCCCTCGGAATCCCAGGTCTGTGCGGTCATGGTGTTTCTCCGTCGGGGCCGGGCTGCTCGTCCGCGACGCTGTGCTATGGTGCGTCGCTGCGGTCCAGCCCGGACATTAGCGTTCACCGCAATGTTGCACACTCCCGTGGTGTCGTCGATAGGGTCGTGCACCACAATGCCGGTACTCGAACTCCAAGCGCTTTCTATGGGCTCTTAGGCCAATCCGCCGAAATGCTATGCAGCCTTCCGTCAAAATCGAACTCAAGGTTCATCGTCGCTTTCCATGGCTAATCTACCCAGCCCGCCCATCCTTGGGCGGTCGTTCGGTCGGTTCGACGGGATTACCCATCTCGTCGAAAATTCATCCGCCCTCACCCTCGCCCGGCACCGGCGAGTCAGGCTCGCGAGCCCGACTCGCCACTCGGCTTTTCGGGCGAGACGCCCTCGACTCCGTTGCCGCTTCCGTGCGCCTGCGACCTCGGCCTTCCGATGAAGCGCGGCTTGCACTTCGAGGCCGAGACAAACCGATCTCCGCTTACGCCGACGAAGCCCGCGCGCGGCCACATCGTCACTTGATGCTATCTACGCCGCCGGCCTCCGGGTCGGCGGCTTTCTTACTTTTGCTCCTTTTCCGCGCCTCCCGCCAAAATCCAACCGCCTAGGATCGTGGCCACGTGAATACTGACCGAATTGCCCCGCCGGCCAGGCTTTCAACGACCACTTTCGCGCGCGAATGCTCGAAATACCGTGCACATAACACACCTACGGTCGCTCAGAGCGCTCGTCGGAACAGCTACGTACAATAGACAATATTTCTCTTGAATAAGGTCACCCCGGGGGGGCGCAAATGCCGATCATTCGAAGCCTGGTTCTACACAATTTCAAGCGCTTCTACACCCGTGAGCTGGACCTCGACGACCAGCTCAACGTACTCGTCGGCGACAATGAATCCGGAAAGAGCTCGATTCTTTTGGCGCTCGACTTGGCGTTGAGCGCGAGCCGATCGCGGATTGAATCCATAGGATTGGAGGCGCTTCTAAACCGCACGGTTATTAAGGACTTTCTTTCAGGCGAAAAGAAGTACGCTCTTCTGCCCACGCTGCTGATTGAAGTCTACCTGTCGGAAGGAACGAATCCGGATATCAATGGCAAGAACAATTCTAAGGGCGTTGAGTGCGACGGACTACGCATGGAGTGCAAGCCCGCGGATGACTTCAGCAAGGAAATTGCCGAGATACTTGCTGACGATCAGCCGAGCTTCCCATTCGAATACTACGAAATATCATTCTCGACGTTTTCAGGTACCGCATATTCAGGGTTCAAGAAGCACGTGAGACACTTGCTTATCGACAGTTCGCGCATAGACACCGACTACGCGACGCGCGAATACACCCGCTCGGTATACGAGGTCAACAGCGAACCCAGAAATCGGAACAAGCTCGAATATTTGTATCGGCGGAGCAAAAGTAGCTTCGGAGCGGAGCATCTAAAGGAGCTGAATAAGAACCTAGAGGGGTGCCAGTTCTCCCTGCGCACGGATACGCACTCGAATCTTGAAAATGATTTGGCCATCACCGAAGACAATATAGCGATTGAGGCCAAGGGGAAAGGGCGACAGTGCTTCATCAAGACTGAGTTCGCGCTCAGCAAAAGCACGACAAAGAAAGGGATTGATATGCTGCTGCTGGAGGAGCCGGAAAACCACCTCAGTCATAGCAATATGAAAAGGCTTGTCGACCGGATTGCAGATTCGAAGCAGAGCCAGCTCATCATCGCCACTCACAGTAGTTTGATATCATCGCGACTGGACCTGCGTAAGACCATCTTGTTGAGCACGGCGCCGTCCGCCACGCACACGTCTCTAAAGCAATTGCCGGAGGGTACGGCCCGCTTTTTTATGAAGGCTCCCGACAACAATATTCTCGAGTTTGTGTTATCGCAGAAGGTGATTCTGGTGGAGGGGGACGCCGAGTTCATTTTGCTGGATGCGCTCTATAGAAAGCATGCTGGGGGATCGAATATGGAGCGGGACCGTGTCCATGTCATATCCGTCGGCGGGACCAGCTTCAAGCGATATCTGGACCTGGCCAAGGTGCTGACCATCAAGACCGCTGTGATACGCGACAACGACGGGGACTATCAGAAGAACTGTGTCGAGAATTACGCCGATTACACCGCTGCGCGCATCCGTGTTTTTGCCGACGAGAATCCGAAGCGTGGCACGTTTGAAATCTGTCTGTATCAGGACAACAACGCCGCATGTGAGAAAGCGTTCAGCGAGGGACGTCGATCTCTGTCGGTACAAGACTATATGCTGAATAACAAGGCCGACGCAGCCTTCAAGCTTTTGGAGGAGCACGCTGCAGATCTGGTGGCCCCGCCATACATCAGGGAGGCGATTGAGTGGATAAGAGGCTGATCCTAGCGGTGGCCGGGTCTGGTAAGACCTCCCACATCGTCGATCGACTAGATCTGGATAAACGAACCCTGGTGCTCGCGTATACCGACAACACGTTCGCCAATTTGCGCCAAAAGATCAGCAACCGGTTCGGATACCTGCCGGAGAACATTACGCTGCAGACCTACTTTACCTTCCTGAATTCTTTTTGCTACCGCCCTTATCTGCTCACGGCAATGAACAGCAAAGGGATCACATTTACGCACCCCACTGTACACTCGTCGCGAACGCCGTTGACAAGCAACGCTCGCTATCTGGATAGTGGCCGCCGTGTTTATCACAATCGAATGGCGAGATTGCTAGAGGTAAAAGGCTGCATCCCGGAAGTGCTGCAGCGCTTACGTCGATACTATGACGCCGTCTACGTCGACGAAGCGCAGGACTTTGGCGGTCACGACTTCAATCTGCTGTTGATCCTCTGCGGGGCGGCCGTGGAGATATTACTTGCTGGGGACTTCTACCAGCACACTTATTCCACCAGTGCAGATGCTTCGGTAAACAAAAATCTCTACGCAGATCTTGGAATGTATAAGGCGCGAATCAGGGCCGCCGGGATTCACGTGGACACCGCTTTGCTGGTGAAAAGTCGCCGGTGTAGCATTGATGTATGCAAGTTCATCCGCGATCACATTGGTATTGAGATCGAGTCAGTCGCGGGTCGATCATCGGATGTCACGGTGGTGAACAGCCAAGCCGAGGCGGAACGCCTGCATGCGTGTCGACGGACTGTGAAGCTATTTTATGAGCGGCATTACCTCTACGACTGCCTCTCTGAAAACTGGGGAGGGTCAAAGGGAGTCGACCATTTCCAGGATGTTTGTGTAGTTCTCAACAAGACCACCTGGGAGGCGTACCAGATGGGCGCCTTTCGGAACCTTAGCCCTCTCACCAGAAACAAGCTGTATGTCGCATGCTCCCGGGCTCATGGAAACTTACATTTGGCTCCGGAAAAGTTCTTCAAAGTGCTCAGAAAGCCATGAACTAACGTGGATGATACAGAGTTGTGCCCGGGCACAACTCGTTGAGCGCTTTCGGGCAATTCAATGTGCGGGCGCTGCGGCGCTGCGTCCCGTACGCTCCCGGGCTCAGGTACCATCTTCGCTGTGCCCTTTCAGTTCAAATGGGCCCTCAGTACTGCCAGCACGAATACGGCCCAGCTTAACGTCAAACGCGCGGATCACTCGAACTGCCATCCCGCGCTTCCGAAGATAATCGCCCACGACGCTCGCGTTCCCGGAGTAGTTCCCCAACGCTACTAAGACCGGTTCAAAGTGTGAGACCATCCAGGGCTTGTGACAGGTGGCTCAAATTTCATTCTCGGGGATCTTCTAGCTCAGGTGAATCCACGTCCGCCTTTGCGCGTCGAAGCCGCGTGAACGCGGCCTGGCTTTGCGCCCATAGATAGGATTCCGCAGAATTCATCTTCGGCCGCATTGCACCCACCGCAACCGGTCCCTCTTGAACCAACGTTGCTTTGGTACCATCCAAATAAAATAGCCGCAGCCGTTGGCCGTCCGAGGAGACCAAATAGGCCGCTCCGCTTGGCAGGGAGTACACCGTGGCATCGAATCCCATCATTTCCACATTCTCGACCCGTTGCGCCCGGCTCTCCGAAAGCAAAAAGAGCTGCTGATCAGTATTGTCTACCAGATACGCATTTCCGTTTGCCAGAGGGAATACCTCTGAATCTGAATCGGTTAGCTCAGCGAACTTTATCGGCAAGGCCTTGCCTTCCCCCTTCTTGGTAATCTCATGCTTTGGAGAGCATCCGGCAACTGAAATGAATGCCGCCATAATCCAAACCGAGGAATTTAGCGTCATAGCTCTCACAGATCGAAATTGGTTAGGAATCATATTAATCCATGCCCGAAGGTTGACCACTCACACCCTCTCCGCCATCTCCAAATACCTGCAAACGCATTCGCCAATACTTCTCCGATGGCCGGGCCATTCGGGCGTCCTGCCCTCGCCCGGCAACGGCGACCGAGAGGCGCGACTCCGGGTCGCCTCACGAACATTCAGGTCCGGTCCTCATGTCCGTTGCCACATCCGTGTGACAATCATCTTCGACTACTTAGGCCAGCCATTAGGACAATTTCTGAACTACGGCCAATAGTACTTTGTCCAGATCTCGCGGAGTAACCTTACGGTGCAGCATCTTCTCAAGCGTAATCCTAAAATCTTCGCATCTGAGAAAGAACGATGCATAAGGACTCCTGAGTGATTTCATCGTCTTGGAAAGCCGCGCTCGCTTTGTTAGTAAGCGGATTGCTCGAACGGCTCTCGAGTCATATATATACACGCTCTTGGGGCAATGAAAATGCATATACTTTGAGACCAATGACCGATTGTTCCGCCCTGATATCTGGCCGAATACCTTATTGATGGCTTCAAGCGCAGAAACGACCGTTTCAGCGTCCGAGCGTCGCAATGCGTGGACACGCTTCAATGTATTATCGAGCGAGCGTCGCTTTAGTATGCGAGACACCCCTTTGGTGTAGAGCTTATCCCCCAAGTATTTGCTAATCGCCCCTCTTTCGATTGCTGCGGCGTAGGAGCGACCAATTAGCCACACTTTGGCCACGATAATTGCTTCATCGGTGTGATCGGGATGCCTACGACACAAGTCATAGAGTACCCTGTTCGCGGCATCCCAAATCGGGTCGTCAATGGCCCGAATAGCGAACGACGGGCTAACGCGAATTAGCTTGCGCATGTCCTGAGAGTCCCACGTTCCAATTATTCCAGATGCGCCCGCACTGCCTCCGAGAACTTCTCGGACGCAGCAGTGCAAACCTCCAGCCCCCGGCAATCGCTAGCATTTATTACCAGGTTCCTTACCCAACACCAAACCGCAGGAGACGTTGCGGTAGCAAACGGCTCGACTAGGGCCACTGGTAGGCCTACCCAGTACCTTCTTAGTCGTCCTTCGCCATTCCTCGCTTATGAGGGTTTCCAGCTCAAATCGCAGCGGTTCATCATGATGTACGCGATGCCCTCGACCAAGTGCTTCGAACGCTCTCTTGATTTCTGGGTAGTGATTCTTGTACTCCGCGGTTCCGTTAACACCGAAGTAACGGAAGTCATTACTCAGCAGCACTTCAGCCTTGGGGTATTGCGGAGGCGATCCAAGGTCGTGCACCAAGTCGGACGGACTGTGATACAAAGCCCCTTTCTTCCACTCAAGTCTGTTCTCACACTTTTTGTAAATGCAATCGCGACGACCCGCATATTTCTTGAGCGCGAAGTAATCACCCCGACGCGCTTTGTCAGTTACTTTGGCGATGTAAAGCAACCGGTTGTTGGGATCTAGCGAATTGGCCGTGAACCCAAATATGAAATCGCCCGGCTCCGCACTCACCCGGATTTTTGGCTTACAGATAGCCAATGACAGCAGTCCGCGTTGCACGCAAGGTGCGCGGCCGCCGTCATTAGTCAGTTTGTAAAAAATGATCTTCGACACGAGAGGAATCCTCAGTTGTTGACCGCCACCAATTTCACTTCCTGCCGATCAAGCCAGCGAAGAAATCGCAGAGGATCCAGGAGGCGCGGCAGTCTAGCGCTTCGCTGAATGTAGCCATCCTTCACTGACAATCCACCCCACTCTTCCAAAATATCAGGCTTCACGCGATACGCCCGATCGCGAAATTCGCCGACGGGCAGACAGCGATCAAACCGGCCCGAGATTGATTTTCGCGCAAAAACGATCAAATCTTCCGCATCGCGTGGTAAGACTCGCCGCGAGTGGGCATTCAGGTCTCGGTCGTTGTCGGGAATGTCCACCGCCAGCATCATCCGCTCAACCACGAATAGGCCTATGAGGCCGTACACGAGCCGCGCCGCGGTATTGGAGTTAGCGAGCCCGGCGTAAAAGACGACCAAATCGCCTGCGCCCAAATTGTTCCGCAGCTGTTTCGCACGCTCACCTTGATCACCATATGTTAGGTGTTCAAAATCCGGGTCTAAGTGCATATGACGCGCCCGAAGGTGCGCCGGCAATTCGACACCAAACTGAGCGAGCGCCGGTGTTAAAACCGCATAGGGCTTCTCGAACCCAGCATGCACTGCGCAGCCTTCGGGAATTGCCACGTAGGCGAACTTCTGGGACACCAAGTCAATCGGCCCATTCCAGGAACCTCCGCCACTGCCGCGGTCTGCTCCTACACGCACCAGCAACCCGTTCATCGGGCGCACACTCCTTTTGGCCGCTCTGCCCGCCGAGCCGCCGCGGCGTCTGCCTTACTTTGGTTCTTTCTCAAAGCCTAGTCGCTAGTTCGAGATACCGACAAAACGCATTCGCCATCTTCATCTGCTCAGGCGGCCTGCACTCAGGCTCGAACAGCGCCGGCGAGCACACCAGAATGCTTAGGCACTTCCCGCGCGACGTCGCGACGTTCAATCGGTTTAACGAGTACAGGAAATTCATGCCCCTCGGCGCGTCCGCATGCGTCGAGGTCGTCAGAGAGTAGATGACAATCGGAGCCTCCTGTCCCTGGAATTTATCCACCGTCCCAATCCTTGCACGTTCTCCGTCTAGCCGGGCTATTCGGGTGTCCCTACCCTCGCCCGGCACCGGCGAGTCAGGCGCGCGATTCCGACTCGCCTTACTGACTCCGTCCGTTGCGACATTCCCTGTCGCAATCCGATCCTTTGAGATCGAATACCTGCGCATTGTAAGGCTATTCTCCGATGGCCGGCCTGTTCGTAGATCCATATCCTCGCCCGGCAACGGTGACCCGGAGGCGCGACTCCGGGTCGCCTTCCGGATTTCTGGCGAAGCCGCCCCTTAATCCGTTGCGACATCCTTGTCGCAGTCCGATCCAAGCCCCCTGGGCCACTCGCCAAACTCTCCGAGGGGCTACGCCCCCGAGACGCGAAGCGGTGTCTGCCTTGTGCCGAATAGTAGGTCGGCCGATTCGTCTTTGCATCCCGTGCTACACCTTGAAGACTCGGTCCAAAATGCGGCGCGTCAATTATTTCCAGCACGCCTGCCCTTAGTGAGCGCTAGCAGCAATCTGGGACGCGAGCCATCGGTTCATGCTAAGCGCGGAATTCCACCAAGCCTGCAAATCGATACGCGATACCTCAACAATTTTGCCGTCATCATCCCGAAATTGGCACTTGCCGCGATGCGCAATGCTGTTTCTTGTCCGAAAAACAAAATCAATGTTGGTGAAATCCTGCGGTGCTGCTTCCTTGAAGCTCTGACCGAATGCGTTTTTCGATGCGCCTCCCAGAAGATCAAGTACTCTTATCCTCCGGCCGCCTGCACTTTCGACGTATTCGAATGCTGCTCCGGCGACCGTGTCAGCCGCAAAAAATGAGTTCTTTACAAGAACTTCGATAGCAATCGCCAATTCCAGCACCGATCTACGAACGTTACCGTCAATGACCGCGGACTGCGCGTCGGATAGAAGTTCGTCAAATAGCCCTTCTTTTCGGTCACCCTGAACGTACGCTTCAAGATCTGTCTGGAGGGCGGTCCTCAGACCTTCTATGCCGAAACCGTAACTACCAAGGAACCGGCCGCCTGGAATCGTAACTACCCCAGCCTTTTTACCAACGTCGCCGAAATCGGGGGTAACATCCTTGCCATTATGTGACCAACTTGGACCGTAGCAGCCCTTTTCATCACGCAGTAGATCGATTGGTTCCCAAAACCGTACCTGTGGATTGCGTAATCGAAATTTAAAGTATGAAATCAGTCTGTTTACTGCTTCGATCAGTGCCAACTGATACTGTTCGAGCATCTTCCTATAAGGGAAGAAATCCTGCCTAAACGGCTCTAGCTCGTCTACTGGAAACTCCCTTGCAATTACAGCGACCAGGCGCGTAAATAGAAAGCGCTTAATCTGAGAATCGGCGGGTCCCATCGAGAAGGCATTCAGTCCGTCAATATCAATTCTGATCTCAAAGTCATGTACATGCATAGTGACGGAAGTCAAGGCAGTGTCACTTTCCCCGATAAGATATCCGGGAAACCCCTTAAGGTCGATTTCGAAGCGGGCAGTTAGCGGCGCCACAGTTTCGGCAACCTACACATTGATAAACCCTTGCGCTGCATACGGCAACAGCGCGATGATTTCGGTCGCACGAACCCAACCGTAATGTCCTTCCGTCATGACGGCAACAACGCCACCGTTGTCCGCTAAGACTGGACCACCAGAGTGGCCTCCCTCGGAGAAGTCGCTATTGAACCTCATTACCCACTCGGTGCTGTCATTTCGCTACCGCCGTTCAATCTCGTAATTTGGAATGTCCACGACTACAGCGCCGGCTGCGAAGCGGCGTCAACCTAAAATCCCAGCGGAGAACCGTTACAATTTAGCTCCAGTTATCGGCGGATGTGCCCGCTCAAAATCCTCTACCAGCCGGGTAACGAGATTAAAGAGCGGTTCGCAGACAGCGCCGAGCGTCTGCCCTGGAAGCGCGGTAAAAGTCTTTTCGTGCTTCGAAAAGGTTGGTTGGGGAGTCCCCGGCATGCCGGTCCCAATGAATACGTTGCCGCCTTGCAGGCTGACCTCGCGCATAAACTCCATGAGCGATACATTTGATACCGTGATGGTGATTGCCGGTCCACCGGCCTTGTGGACATTGTTCCGCTGGTCAATGAGGAACTGATAGTTTGCCTTTTCGGAGTCGCTCAGGGCGGTAAACCAGGCGTGATTCCATTCTTTCCACTCTTCGGTTCTCTCCTTTTTTAGGGTCCACTGCACTGCGCGTGCGGCAGACAAGAAAGCGCTTAGGTAGAAGTCCGATGCCTCCGGTTCGGGTGATATCACCGTTGCCTTATCAACGCTCTCCAATAGCCGAAGAAAAAAACTGGCTTCGCGAAGTTTCTTACGCGTGGCTTCCGTGTGTTGAGTAGCGATGACCAGGTTCTTCCTATCCGCGCAGCCGTTTGGCAGCCCGTCTTACTGCTTCCTCACTGACCTTTCCCGTCTCCTTGCGCATTGTCCCGAGGGTCGCGTTGGGCGAGAATTCCGGAATCGGCCGCGGCAGATTCTTATTCAGAGTGTCGCTGCGCTTCTGCTGGATCTCTCCCGTTTTCGGCGCGCTCTTATCACGGTGACGACCATCAAGTCCAGGCTCTTTCATGGGCTCCTCCTTTCCGTGTGAATAACTGCGAGCCTTATTTTACAACCCCACCGGGGTTCGGTCGTTAGATTTCACGCCGGCCAACCGTTGAGAATGCGCTCATACAGTATTCGCTCCTCAAGAATACTGTACGGATTGCATTTCCAACGGAATCGCGGCGCGCGTCAAATCCTCCACCTAGTCGTCAATCAGCGGCAACTGAACCGTCGTCGGCGATCTACCCTTGCTCAACGTTGTGATAATGTGTTCCGCTGCGCTGTCAAACACAACAAACATCAACCAACTGTTTCGCTGGGTCTCCAAGGGGCTTACGTCCACAAAGTACTTGTCGATATGACCGTGCAGCGGCAGCCACTGCCAATCTCTTACATTCTCGTTTGTAAAGCATCGTGAACCGGGCGACCCCACTGAAATTGTATGTTCGAGTTGCGATACTCCGCGCCTGGTGAAATACCATTTTGGAATGACCCGGGCGGCCCCCTCGTCCATGAACCAAAATCCAATACCGATTTCGTAGGGCAAAAGCTCGATGAGTCTTCGACACGCTGCCTCAAGCGAGACACCGAATCGCCGCGCGATCTCCGGAACGCTCTGGGCGCAAACACCGGCCTCGTCCATGGTCCGCATAAATTGTTCGCGCGGCATAAGCAGTTGAGTGGCCAAAAGATCACATAGTCGCTCCTCATCTTTCTCGTCCGCTGTTTCAGCCCGGCATTTTAGCTGCCCTTTCTCGGTAGCTGTCCCCTGCCGTCCGATACTGCGATAGACAATCGCGTGACCCACCTCATGTGCCAAAGTAAATCGCTTGCGAACCTCGCTTTGTCCCTTTCGTAGCGTTACAAAATACATTCCGGCCTTCGTCTCGCTTAGCAATCCGTCAAAGCTAGACGTCTCTATTTCAGTTGTCTGCTCGATACCTACGTACTTGGCTGCCAACTCCACGTTCACCGGGATACCCGATTTCGTAATTGTTGGAATCATTGCTTCAAGCGCCTTACCGGCGGCTTCTGTCGTCGTGCGACCATTCCACCGGTCGCAGAACGATTTGCTAACGGCTCCTCGACGGCTCATCTCTTACTTCCGACCATTTCTCCTGCAGACATCTCACGATACCATTGACTCAAATGGGAACAAGTATAGACGTGGTTGGACCGATACTTGTTTGCTTTGAGCGTTTCCTCGACAAACCGGAGTAGTTTCAACCCCTCATCTGTTCCTACTTTTTCAGCAATAAGCCACTCCGAAAACACTGCGCAGCGTTTTGCGCCGGTCATCTGATTGCGCTTGATTGCTGAAATGGCGTCAAATACTTCCTCAGCGGATAGTGGGAATCGCTCGCTCGCAGATATACGGATACTTCTGGTGGTAGACGGGGGGACGGACAGGTGATCTTGCGATGTCTCTACCCTCGCGCCTCGGGCGGCAATTGGAAGTGGCTCGCCGGTCTCCTCCAACGCCAATTTAGTTTGTTCCTGAGTCAGTTGACGTCGTTTGTCACTTTCAACAACGCGAAGCGTGGGGTTCGCCACATGCTCCAACGGTTCCGCAGTCTTCCGCGGTTCTAGGTGATAGTGGTTCCAAAACGTTTCGCTAAGCAATTCGTCACTTGTCTGCAGACGAACGACAGATCCTGTCAGATCATCTAACAACCGTAGAGAACCCGATCGGGCACGATCAAGCCTGTAGACCATCTTGTTCTCGAACATGCGATAGAGTAGTTCGGCGACTTGGTCAACGCTGTCGGCAATCATCGCTCCCACCGCCACGCCCGTTTCAAACTCTATCAGCCTGGAAAGCGGGTGCACGTCTTTATAAAACGCCCCTTGCTGCTCACAGAAAAAAATTACTGGCTTACCCAAACTCAGAGCCATTGCCGCTTCCGCGTCTTTCCCGTAGCTCTCTTTTTCTCCGCGACAATAAACTAGCGCCTTCGCGCACTTAACCATGAGACATTCGATAAGTCCCTTGTCTTCGTGCCCATTGGCGGCGCTCAGGGTTGGATCAAAAAAACGAAGATTCATGCCCTTCAATCTGACATCGGAAAATATTGCTTGGCAATTGTTGGCCATATTTATGAAATGATCTCGGGTACGCATGCTGGTGGCAACGTACACATCGAGGTCGGTCAGCATTGATAAATAGTATCTTGTATTTTCTAGTGCGGAGTGTCTCGCCTCCGCAAAGGCGCGAACTACTGACTGATAGTGGACATCAATATCGGCCACTGAGTGCACCGGCGCATCCAGTACTTCAGAGGCAGAAAACAACAAATTTTCCAATTGTGTTTTTTGACTGTCCGCCGGCAGCAGATTGGTCAGCAACTTGCGAAATGTGGTCGGGGACCCGCCAGCGGAGACGTGAATTGCATGCGCATCCGCTAGGGCACGCCGGAGTTCACTCGTTATCGCAGGATTCTCGCCGTAGGATTTGCATGCAATCTCGGAGATTAGATACCGCCGATCTTTATTAATAGGTTTCAGAGGTAACGGCGGACCTCGACGCCTTATTGCGCCGGTATCAATGCGCCTAACACGGAAAAATTCCTGCAAGTCCGAATAAGAATAGTCACGCAGTGTGCGAAACGCCGTCCGCACATTGCCAAAATACATCAAACCGTCTGTGTATAGCCGGTGCAGGCCCCATGCCAGGTGGTCCAATGAGTCGATGGCACCGGCCCTTCCCCAACCGCTTTGGTAAACTGGCGACCCGGCAATCTGATACGGATGTTGATTGGGTGACTTCAGCCAGTAAAATTGAAAAAAACCATCGCTTACGGGAGCTTCGTGGGCCAAGACAAGGAGCTGGTTCAGTTGTACCGCCGACAGAGGGTTACCATCAATCGCACCCAGACGCTCGAAGACATCGTCGGAAGTCTTGTCGGTCAGCCATGACCCTATGCCGCCGCCGGGCACTTGGTATAGGGCCATTCTCTCGAGGATTTGCTGTTTTGTCGCCATCAGGGCCTTCCTTTGCACGCAGTTTAGCCGAGATTGCTTATAGCCCCCACTACTACGCTCCACCGAGAAATGGGTCAAAGTTCTTCGCATTCATCTGTGCGTGCGCAACCTTGTCGATGCAAGACAGTGTTGTTTTTTCCTTTTCTTGGCATCCGGGCTCGGAGCTGCACAAGAACCCCACCTTGCGCTCCAATCCCGATGTATCCTCGCTCGGCCCCTTGCCAAACCGCTCCCAGTCGCCTAAGCCGACGAGGCGCGGACACGCCGTCCGCCTCTCGTTAGTGCCCTACACACGCAACTACCTATAGCAGCTTTGCCTTGAGACCGAGCGGACATTTCTGCACTCCCATTCCCTTGCCGAATCCTCTCCAACATCCTCTCCGCCGATTCATCCTTCGGATCCTGCGGCATATTCTTCGATGGGCTGCGCCGTTCGCACATCCCTATGCTCGCGCAGCCACGGCGAGGCAAAAGCGTCGTTTCGCCTCGCCTCCAGGACTCTCGCTTATCGAGCACTACAGCCTCTCCACCTGCCGCCACGATTCCGTTGGTGCATCCCTACATCAACCCCGCTCATACCTCGCCGACCTTTCCCGTCGGCTACGCCGACGAGGCGCGCGAGCGCCGTCCACCTTTAATTGCCCCTCTATGCATGGGTCTTCCTGTAACAGCTTTACGTTGCGACTTGGTCGCCACTTCTGCACTTCCATTCTCCTGGCGGATCCTATACTTTTCTACCTCTAACCGGCTTGCCTTGTGACTTGCTGGCCACGTCGGCACTTCCATTTCCCTGCCGAATTCTATCGAGCATTGCTTCCGCCGGCTCATCGTTCGGGTCCTGCGCTCCCAACTCCCCGCGAAAGGCCTTCGCCAGAACCGAAGGCGTGAGCCTCTCGACGCGAGATACGGCGTTGCCATGTCGCCGCTGCAGGCTAGCGGCCAACGCAAAGAGGCCGGTGACTCGGCGGATGATTTCCGACTGTTCGATGAAGCTTGGCACACTGACGGGAAGAGCACGGAGGTCTTCGATGTTGATTCCTGTGTATGCCACACCTCGCTGCACACGAGTTAACCACCGCTGACTACTGTTGGACGCAATCCACAGGGCTAAAAATTGCGGCTGGACGAGCTTAGAGGCGGCAGGGACGACGGCTACTTCGCGCGAAACGTTCCAACCCACCATGTGCGGCGCTACAGCTGCGACGCCCCCCAGCGTTCCTCGCACGTTGACGAGAACTTCATCGCCTCGGAGCACGGTTCTGCCGTAATCCTCGGATAAAGCCCGATCGATTCGCTTAATTCCCTCTTCGTCAATTCGGAGCCATCTGACGTTACTGGTTCGTAAGCACGGGACACCGCTTGGGACGTCCGTTCCCAGCTTGATGACACCATAGGTTATGACTCTATCGGGCTCGCATACCGCGGCCAACTCCATGGGGGTCCATACCGCCTGTCCTGAATTGCCAGTCGAGGCTCTCCACTCCTCCGTCAACCTTCCCGAAGCCGCCGACTCAAGAACCGCCTCCCGGAACTTCTTCAGGATCTGCGGCACCCGATCCAGTCGCTCGTGGCACGCATTAACCTTCGTCAGCAAGGAGTCAAGCTTGTCAGAAATTCTTCTCTGTTCTGGTAACGGAGCGAGCGGTATCGGCCAACTCTTAATTATTGTTTGAGAAATATTCGGCTGTGCTCCGCCCTGGCCTTTTGCCACAAACGCGTCCTTTTGTGACGCCAGGTAATGCAGTAGATATTGGGCGGTAGTAGCTCCTTGTTTCGGGATGCCCACAGCGCATGCTTGGTTGGTAGCTGCGTCGATTCCCAATAGGGCGACCTTACCTATCGTGGCTCCATACATCGCAACAGCAACTGATCCCTTTGGGAACAATTTGGCGCTAGAATTCTCCAGCGCCAATTCCGTTATCTTTTCTTCCGTATCAAGAATTACGCCTTGTCCAAGCTCGCCTGTCTTTATCCAGGGAATTGAACCTCCATAAAATTCCGGTCGCGATCGGGAAGGCGTACCACCCGACCCCCATTCGGCAATTTGCTCTAACTTGGCGTCCGCCCAGCCAGGCGGTAAATCGCTCACGCCACCGCCTCTTCGATGTCCTCTCCCAGTTCGACGAGAATTGCTTGCAGGTCTTCTATGGCCCCCTCCAATTCGACAACAGCCTGGCGCGTATAAACTCCGGGATCGAGCAGTTCCCGGCCGTCTCCTTCGCTCTCGTCCTTGAGCCACGAGATATCGAGGCTGTCGTCGCGCTCGGTAATGAACTTGCGCGTGAACTTCCTGAATTTGCCCTTCTCGCCGGTGTCCTTGCGCTTCTTGAGCGCTTCCGGGCTTCCGAGCGAGTCGTCACCGTACGCTTTGACGAACTCGGCGAAATATTCGCGTGTCAGCATCGTGCGCTTGCCGAATGCGGGGGCGTTGGCGCGGAGGTCATAGACCCAGACCTCCTTGGTGTTGCCCTTGTCGGTGTCGCCGCGAGTGAAGAAGAGGACATTGGTTTTGACACCCTGGGCATAAAAGATGCCAGTTGGGAGACGCAGAATCGTGTGCAAGTTGCATTTGTCCATGAGATCTGCACGGATTTGCTTGCCGACATTACCCTCGAAGAGCACGTTATCGGGCAGCACGACAGCCGCTCGGCCGCCGGCCTTCAGGGCTCGATAGACATGCTGCAGGAAGCACAGCTGCTTATTGGACGTTGGATAAGAGAAATCCGTGCGACTGGGCAGACCGCCGCCGACTTTGGTACCGAAGGGTGGGTTGGTCAGGATCAGCGTGGCTTTCGGCAAGCCGGTCTGCCCTTCCTCGGAAAGCGTGTCCCCGAATCGGATTCCCGCAGCCGCCGGATCCGACTCGAGACCATGCAGCATGAGGTTCATCAGTGCCAATCGATGGGTGTCCTGCACGAGCTCCATGCCGTAGAACGTCCCGCGGCGATATTTACGCTGCTCGGCCTCTGTCCACCGATCCGGCTTACTGTGATTCCGAATATATTGATTGGCCCAGATGAGAAATCCGCCGGTGCCGGCGGCGGGATCTTGGATGATATCCTTGAGGGTGGGCTTCATCACGTCCACCATCGCATCAATGAGCGGACGCGGCGTGAAATACTGCCCGGCGCCGGATTTCTTTTCGCTCGCATTCTTCTCGAGGAGCCCTTCGTAGAGATCGCCCAATCCTTCTTTGCGAGCGTCGTACCAGTTCAGCTTATCCAGTTCCTCCACCAGAAGCGTGAGTGTCGCGGGCTTTTTGATGAAGGAGCTGGCATTGGCGAAAATCTCCTGCGCGAGCATGGAACCATGGCCGCCTAGGTGAATCAGCATCACCTTATAGAACTCCAGGCGATCCGGAGGTGACTTTCGCTCCAAATCGTCCCAGCGGTACCCCTTGGGGAGCTGGTCCTCGGTACCGGTCTCCTTTGCCATCTTGAGGAACAGGAGGTAGGTGAGCTCGGTGACGTACTGGTGATAGGTGACGCCGTCGCCGCGCAGAATGTTGCAGAGGTTCCAGAGCTTCCCAACGATGTCTTGTGTAACGTTACCCATGTATATCGAATAAGTCCTTCAGTTCAGGCCGCAGGTGGCCACAGTGATTCGTTGAATTGATCAAGCAGGGTTTGTAGCGAGCCGTCGAACACCTTATCGAGCCGCTTGAATCCCCCGCCTTCCCGCTTGAAGATCAAATCGGGGTCATCCAGGGCTTCGCGGTCCACGATCAGATTAACCTTGGTTTGCTCGGCCAGGCGCTTCAGCCACTCCTTCTGCGGTGAGCTCCACTGCCGAGCATATAGGATCTTCTGCAATGCGTGATCAACCCGCTGTTCATAAGGGATCAAGGCATCCCCGAGTGCCGCTTGGCGAATATACCCGATGATTCCTGCGGCAATGTCCTGATTCGTCGTCTCGCGATACGCGGACTCGACACTTCTTTCCGGAAAGCCGGCATTGTCGAGCATAAGCCGCAGCTCACGTAGCTGCTTCCGGGTCAGCTCTCGGGGCCGGGTCAGTACCGCTGTAAGGGCTGGTATTCTGTTTCCATTGCTGCGCAGGAATGTGCGGAAAGACTCGAGGTAGTCTTCTGGCTTTGCCGCGGATCCGTAGCCGTGCTCTGCACTCCGCAGGGCATCTTCGTGATACGACACAAAGACAGGCTCCGACACGGCGAGGGTCTTCCGGTCCAAGATTTCGCCGAGATTGGGATTCTGAGCAAACCAAGCGCCGATTTCATCAGGCTTCATCGCTTCCAGCTTATGCACAAAAACCTCGGGGGTCATGCCGCAGACGGTCTCGAAATCCCTCTTCGCCTCCTCGCTCAGGTGCCGTCGCTTGGCGTTAAACTTGGCTAGGAATTGCTCGAGCACCAGCTCCCTCGGCTTCTCATCCTTTAGGGTGGCCAGTTCGTTCGTCAGCTGGGTAAATGTGATCTTCGGATCCGCAACCACCGGCTTCATCGCCGTCAGGTTGCCAAGTGCCTCATAAAGCCGCACGGCATCGAAGATACGGAACGTCTCCTTACCGATCTCGTCGCACAGTCGCGTAGCACGGCCGAGCATCTGGTCGAACAGGATTCGGCTATTCACCCGCCGCAAGAACACGATGTTGCAGATTTCGGGCACATCGATGCCCGTCGTGAGCAAATCCACGGTCACCGCCACATTGGGTAACAGGTCATTCTTGTAGTGCCGGATTAGCTGTAGCGGCTTGTCCGCCGTTCCGGTGATCTTCACTACGGCCTCGTCGTCGACTTCTCCGTAGCGGTCGGCAAACGCCGCTTTCAGCAGCATCACGACCATGTCCGCATGCGCGTCGTTTGCGCAAAAGATCAGAGTCTTTCTCCGGGAGTTAGGATCGAGCTCCCGGGCGAGAAATTCGCAGACCACCTGATTGAACGATTCGGTAATGACCTTGCGGTTGAAGTCGTCGACCTCGATCTTGATTTCATCGGGAGCCTTGAACAGCTCGATTTGGCTCTTGCTCGGGTCGTAGACCTGGACTTCCTCGCCTTTGGCCCACTGGATGCCCTTTGTCGAAAGCTCCGTCTTGATTTGGATGGGAGGCTCATGATCCACCAAAAAGCCATCCACCACCGCTTCCCGATAGCTATAAGTGAAGATGGGCACACCGAAGATATTCACGGTGTGCAGCGCCGGCGTCGCCGTGAGCCCCACCTTCACCGCGTCGAAGTACTCGATGACCCTTCGGTACTTGGAGATATAGTCGTCAAAGCTCCGGAACGCGAGCTCCGTATCCGACAAATCTCGGTCCAGCAAATAACCGCGATGACACTCATCGACGACTATGCAGTCATAGGCATCGACCGGCGGCATTGCGGAATCATCGTTCGCGTACAGCAACCGCTGCACCATGCCCTGGACCGTCGCGATATGGACCTTGGTATCGGTATCGGGCGCCGAATCCTCGAGCTCCTTGATCCCGAACACATCGACGAACCGCTGCAGGCCTTCCATCCGGGTATCTTTGAAAGCATTGGCAGCCTGCTCACCCAGCGCCGACCGGTCTACGAGGAACAGAATGCGCCGGAAGCGCTGCAGCTTTAGGAGCCTATAGATAAGAGCGACGCATGTTTTGGTCTTGCCCGTCCCGGTCGCCATGGCCAGCACCATCGTCCGCTCGCCTTTGGCAATGCCGGCCTCGACGGCCTGGATCGCTGAGCGTTGGTAGGGCCGGAGCGGAAATCGGTACTGAAACGGCTCCGCCTTGAGACCTTCATCAGCCTTCGCCTCATCCCGTTTCAGAAGCGCCATCAAGCCGTCAGGCGAATACCAGCTATCTAGCGCGCGTCCCAGATTGGCCGGCCGCCGCAAGTCGCAAAACCACGTTCCGCTCTTGGTCGCCAGCTGTTTGAGGTACGGTCTCCCGTTGCTCGAGAACGTAAACGGCAGCCGGTACTCACCCCAGGACCCGCCCGGCGACATCATCGCATCCGCAAGACCAAAGCCTTTGCTATATCGCTTCGCCTGACCCAGCGCCCCAGAAACATCAATATTCTTCCGTTTGGCCTCAACCGCAGCGACCGGCGTCAATCCGATGAACAACACATAATCGGCCGGTCCAGAGGACGTCGGCCATTCCGCGATCGCCAAGTTCCTTCCCTTTTGTGGTCTAGCGCCGGCCGCGTATCTCAGCGTGGCGGAGTCCACTTCCCATCCCGCCGCTCGTAGCTGGTCATCAATAATGACCCGGGTGTCCGCCTCGTCCAATTCCACCGCCTGGCTCGCCTGCACGCTTGCGGTGACGAAATTGGCCGCGGTCGCCGGCTGCTGTGCCGCGGCCACCTGCTGCTGCTCCGCCAGTTTGGCGGCCAGGGCCGCCTTAGCCTGCTCGGCCTCGCTCGCCATCTGTTCCCAGAAAGCCTGGTCACCCTCGGCCGCCTTTAATCGCGCCTGCGCCGCCGCCAGTTCCTGGCTCGTCTGCTTATGTGTCGCCTGGTAGTCAGATAGCGCCTTCTTTAGCGACGTCAGTTCCGCCTTGAGCTCCGCGCTTTCGTCCTTGGGCGCGATCGGGGGGATGAAAGGACCCGATTTATAGTCCTTCTTGGCAAAGGTCCGGTGGTACCAGAGCCCTAACTGCCACGTGATCCGCATGCAGGCAAGCGCCGCCCGATGATCGCCGGCGAACGCATGGTTCGCCGCATTACCAGCCCGGCGCACTTCGCCAAACAGCTGCGCCACCTCCCGTGTCAAGATCCCCTGATCCTGCAGCCGCCTGATGAGTTCGTACTGGCCCTCTTCTGCGGACTGGTAAACGCCCACCCGCGCCGCCGTCAGCTGCGCTAGCAGTTCCGTCAGCTGCCGCAGCTTCAAAAGACAGGTATTCGGATCCTCGGGGAAATAACGCTCCGCCAACCGCCCAAGCCGCACTAGCTGCTCGTCGTGTTGCGCAAGAAACCCGAAGTTAGTCTGAACGGACAGTGTCACTACTACACCCAAAATAGCGCCGTCGCATCTAATCCTGGAAGATCCCCTTCCCCCAAAGCCAGACCGAGCCGGTCAATAATCATGTCTGCCATTTCGTCTTTTACATTACGGTCACCGTGATAATTTAGTCGACGATTAATCGCTCCAGCTAATACGTCGGCAAGCTGAACAAGTCGGCTATTGCGGGAAGACACCGTCTTAATTTCGGCAAGCGCCAATCCCCCCTCGTAGCGTTTGTATTCTTCGTTTATGCGCCGCTTCAACTCAGACAATGCGAAGGAATCCAATGACTGCTCTGAGTCCATCGTCAAATCTATCTCCCGCGGTAATGCAATTCTGCCTCGGGCAATCTCGTGCTCCGCTCCGCGAATAAGCATGTGTTCATGAAGCTTATGTACGACTTCGTCGATGCTTCGCTTCGTGCTTGATCGTTCGACCGCCACAAACTTCAGGCTAAGGAATTCCCGATTACCTTTGACGACCTCCAGATACTCCGACAACGGTTGAATGTCTTGCTTCCCGAATTTTGCGAAATGCACTTCCCTTTCAGACCAAAGTGACCCAACTTGCCAGCTCTCTATCGCCCTCGAAACATCAAACACTGCTCTGCCCGTTAGAACCCATACGGCCGCTACAATTACAAAATCCTGATTTTTTCCGGTTTCGTCCGCATAAATCCACGCGACCTTTCTTGGAGCGGAATCCTCGATCACCGCCTCTTCCATCTCCTCTTCGATATGCTTTCGTTGTCGACGCACATTAGAATCCGCTTGGAACAGACCGTACTCGTTTTGGATTTTTGCTCGAGCTCTGACGATATAGTGTAGGCGTTCCAGCTTAAACAGGTCCTTCGGCATGATGCCGTTGGGATTGAATATTTCGGGTTGGAATGTTTCCCAGAACTTCAGCGAGAGGGAGACGTCGCTATTTCGAGTGTGCGGGTATAAGTTCAAAAAATGGCTGCGACTTTGGTTTTCATTACAGAAAAATCACTCGCCGCAAGTGATGCAAGGAGCTCCTGCTTTTCCCTTTCGCGCCGCGCCGCCTTTCGTTCATCCTTCTCGGATACGTCGCTTCCCTGATCATTAGGACTTTCGCTCAAGGTCTTCCCTGAGTAGCCTTAGGGGCTACTGGTTCCTCAGATGATCAGACGCCAAAGCTACCGGAGGCAGCGGCCAAATCGGCTAGCCTTGACCGTGAGTGCTTGGCATTGTACCCGCCGAGCACGCTCTTCGCAGGTCCTCCCATGTCCCAAAAGGTGCCCGCCCCTACTCCAGGACGGTCGGACGAAATTACCAATCTCGTCCGAAAGGCATCCATCCTCACCCACTACGCCGCGAAGTGGCGACGAACGCCCGCTAGGACGGCCCCGGGGGTAGAAGAGCGGTGAGGCATGAAGTGACTAATAATCCCTCTACGAACTCGCCTGGGTGAAACCCATGTCGGATCTGGCTAAGGACTTCGACATGTCTTATGTTGGATTCGCCAAAAGATGCCGAGCGGTCGTTGTGCCCATCCCCTATCTCGGCTACTGGGCTCGCAGCCGAGGCGCGCAGCGCCGGAGACAACGCCCGTTAGGGCGGCCCTGAGCTACGCAAAGGGTGAGGCATGAAATGCCGAATAACGCGGCAGGCCACCGCTTCGCTTCCCTGCTTTTCCATGGTTAGTCAGCTCAGCCCGCCCATCCATGGGCGGTCGTTCGGTCGGTCCGACGAGATTGCCAATCTTGTCGGAAATGCGTCCGCCCTCACCATTCACGATTCCGACGGAACGGATTGAGAGAAACCCTGCACCGGCGTCCGCGGCTGACGACGAGAAGGCTTTTCCGCCGCGAGTAACCGCGTTAAACATCACACTGGCGACAGCCCTGGCTAATACTTGCGCCGTGCTTCGCCGCAAGGCGAGACATGAGCTAAGCTCCGACAACGTCAAAGCCGAGATACCGGAGCGCCTTTGCCATACGTCCGTTTAGCGGTGGACAGTCCTCGGGCTTGACCGTTCCATACAACTCCAGGGCGCTAAACCTGGCGAAATGATCCAATTTTAGTTCGGCATCGTAGAGCACGTCGTGCAACCTCTCGACGAAATCCCCGGAGCCATGGATTAAGTAGGTCAATGTCGCCTTGACGCGGACTACGTCGGCGTTGTCCGTCCAAAATTTTGTTGGGAGATTTTTCAAACCTCCTTTCACAAACCTGTACTGCTCAGAGAACGCATGCAATGACAACAAGCCCTCTGTTATATCCTCTTTGGAAGCAGACGCGATTGCTGCTTTCGTGCCGAATATTCGCTCCACTGTCTTGAGCCACGCCAGATAGTCCTGAGGAATATGGGTTGATTCA
>Ga0207002_1032_pt1 | contig 27815 bp, 27 predicted proteins | sample Alteio_BWMinCont_88_FD_153473 | JGI IMG/M metagenome (GOLD analysis project Ga0207002, IMG submission 153473) | Enriched cells from forest soil in Barre Woods Harvard Forest LTER site, Petersham, Massachusetts, United States -... | ecosystem: Environmental > Terrestrial > Soil > Temperate forest >...
TGCACGCCAAAGGGTGTAGTGACCAGTGATACCGCCACCAAGCTCCCAGTGTGCGCCATTACCAGCTTTTGCACCCCAGAGTAAGGTATTACAATCATCTTCGCAATCATCACCAGTTGGTGCTGCAGCGGCGATGTACAAGCCTAAATGGTAATCTTCATCAAGCAAGAAGTTCCAGCCAAGTTCTGCACGTAAATCTGCCAACTGAGTTGTTGAATCAGAATCACATCCGCCAAAACGAGTGTATTTCAATGCTTGTACCGTTGGACCAGCTACCGTAACAAGGTTAGTAACAGGAGTGCCCGCTACTGCACCAGGTAGGGTGTAATTAGCGCCACCGACAGTATATGCTAAGAAGCTGGCATTGAGGGCAGCATTGGTAACTGCTACAGGAGCAATTTCACCTGGTACGTAATCGCCGCCTGGTGTTGTGCCCTTGCTTGTAAATGTTTCAGTTGTTTCTAATTTCCAGCGAGAGACGGTGATTGGAGCATAGACACGTGCATACAATCCAGTGCACCATTCATCAAATCCAAAGTATGCTTGCAGATGTACATTGAAGTTTTGGATCGAAGGTTTTATGACAATTGTGCTGCTGAAATCTTTTGGTAAAAGGAAGTTATCCGCTACCAAGTCAGTAGTACCGTTTGGTTTTACTGCTGCTTTTGTACCGACAACGTTAATCGCTACGGCATCATCATCACAACCACTCACACACACTGCAGCTTGCCCAAAGAGGCATTTGCCGAGTTTGTCACTGTTGAAAGTATGGTCATATTCAAACATTATGTTGAATGAACCATTGAACCCATCAACATCATATAAGAACTGATTATCAGGATCCATAACGGCATTTTTAAGTTCATTATGGAAACTTTGTGAACGGGGTACAAAACAGGTTATCGGTTTTGCGGGTGTATCACAATCATTATCGCAGCTGGTGCTGCAACAATCATTTGCAAGCACAGCGCCGGTGCTTACAAGAAGTGAAAGAGAGAGAAATTTTTTGAACATAGGTAACATAGTACGACTCCTTTGGGACGTTTATATACTTTGGTAATGCAGCGGTTATTGCTTCATGCGTATATGCATTACACGATGAAAAATGAGATTATTCTGTATATATTCTTACTTCCTCCTTTCGCTTTTTTATTTCAGTATGAGTCTTCTGGAAAAGATTTTTCGGTGCGTCTTTATCACGCAGCGTTATATCAATGTATAGTGCAACTCCTACGACTCTGTCAACCACGATTCTGTTTTTTTATGAAATCTGTTCACACTATAGTACGACCAGTGTTCATTTGTAAAGAGAAAATATATCAGGAGCTGTGAGTGGCTCAGCCTATTGTGGGCAAAAGAGCGCTAAAATACTTGCAGAATCGTGATCGAGAAAAGTTCGCTATTTTTTTTATAGTCTATTGCATAGACTACAAAAAGAAGAGTAAGGAGTCGGTATGAAAAAATTATTGTTATATTGTATTGCCCGGTATCAGGGCATATTGTTTTTTTGTGCTGGGATAGTTACTGCATTAGAGATACATGTTTCAGCAGTGCATGCCGCAGATTGGTTAGTCTACAGCACAGATACCATCTCACACGTTGGTTCTATTACAAGAATTTTTATCTTCATCTGGCATCTCATAGGCAGCGGCATCTGGGTAATACCAATTTCACTGGTCTGCTTTGGTATTACCCAATTTGTCGGCATGCGACTATATTATGAGCATTTTGGTGCGGCACTTTTTTGGAGCATTAGCACCGCGCTGATTGCAGGGCTGTATGGGGTAGATACATTCACCACCGGACCTGGTGGGCTTATTGGTGTGTACAGCGCATTTTGGTTGCGTACGATACTCGGTCTGCTTGGTGCGCGCCTGCTTGCATGGTTTGCCTGGATGAGTTGTGGATTTGCAGTTGCATTCGATTTATTATTAATTGCTGCACTACTAATGCATAACTATAGTCTGCGAATATACCGTTGGTATACAAAACGACGCGCAAAGACCGATACCGCTGCGTTGCGCAATGCAGTGTTTGAAAAGCCGGCGCTTACACCGGACGCAAATTTGGCACTTAACAATGATACCTCTGACGCAGCATTGTTAGTTCAACAAGAACTTTCTGCACATGCAGCTATGTCGGTCACACGCGATGCTGAAGGTAACTCTTCCCATCGGTATCAAAAACCGAATCTGGGTGTTTTTGTAGCCACTAAAGATAGCGCTGCGCAAGAAAAATTAAGCCGCGAACTGCAAGACAAAGCATACTTATTGACAGAAAAATTAGAACGATTTGGCGTTGGTGGTACGGTGGTGAGCATAAAGCGTGGTCCTGTGGTGACCTTGTATGAGTATCAACCGGACATGGATACAAAAATCAGCAAAATCATTGCACTTGAGGATGATCTTGCGCTTGCTCTTCAAGCTCTGAGCATACGGATCATTGCGCCGATTCCCGGTAGATCAGTCGTTGGGTTTGAAGTTGCCAATGCAGAACGGCAAGCAGTAACTATGGCGGCCATTGTGCATAGTGATACATTTACTAAAAGCACTGCGCAACTACCGTGCATTATTGGCGTGGATACAACTGGTGATCCTGTAGTGGCCGATCTTGCACGCATGCCCCATCTTTTAATTGCAGGCTCAACCGGCTCAGGAAAATCGGTTGCGTTGAACACATTGCTAACCAGTTTGCTGTGCAGTCGCACACCCGATGAATGCAGGCTTATTTTAATTGATCCTAAGCGCATCGAATTTGCGGTCTATGCCGATGTGCCGCAGTTGCTATTTCCAATCGTCACTGACCCACGTACTGCATCACTGGTGCTCAAATGGGTGGTTAAGCACATGGAAGAACGGTATACCCTGCTTGCGCAACATGGTGTACGAAGCAGCAAAGAGTTTAATCTGCGCGTTGCTACAAAAACTATTGTTGAAGAAACACTTCCATCGTTGGTAGTTGTCATCGATGAGCTTGCTGACCTTATGATCACTGCAGGACGTGATGTAGAAGAATCGATTGCCCGCATTGCACAGATGGCACGTGCCGCAGGAATTCATTTGGTAGTTGCAACCCAGCGACCATCAGTTGATGTCATTACCGGACTGATTAAAGTTAACTTTCCAAGCCGTATGGCCTTTCGTGTTGCGTCACGGATAGATTCACGTACCATTCTTGATACCGGTGGTGCTGATAAATTGCTTGGCAAGGGGGATATGTTATTCCTCGATGGGACAAGTGCGCAGGTCCAGCGACTCCATGGTGCCTATGTTTCTGATGATGAAATTCATGCAGTCGTAGCACAAATCAAGCGTATAGCAAAACCACAGTACAAAGATCTAAATGTCGAACTTGCAACCATACCAAGCGATACCACACTAGCAGAAGATGGATTGTACAAAGATGTGGTCTCTTATTTACAAGAAATTGATGAGATTTCCATTTCGTTACTACAGCGAAAATTTCGTATTGGTTACAACCGTTCAGCGCGTCTTATCGATCTTTTAGAACAACAAGGTTTGATTATGCCACCCGATGGAGCTCGACCACGAAAAATTGTCCGTTAGTGATTTTGGTTACAAGAACCTTGACAATTATGCAAAAACGGGAGAGTATGGTGCCGTCGTAATAGTAACGTATTGGAGCCATAAGGACGGTATAATATGCAGTTGGATTTACAATTTTTAGAATCAATACTCACCAGTGATGCATTTATTTCAAAAAAAATGCCTGATGAGGTGATCTTTTCTATAGACTCACGTACCATACAACCAGGCGAAATTTTTGTTGCGCTTAAAGGTCAGTATAGTGATGGGCATGATTTTGTGCTTGATGCGGTACGTAATGGTGCTCGCGGCATTATGATAAAGCATGCCCGCAAAGCATTGGTACAGAAACTTTCAGAAGCACAACGTAATAGTTTATTCATTCTGGTGGTATCAGATCCGTATGAAGCACTGTTGAATCTTGCGCGTGCATGGCGCGCTACCTGGACAAAGCCGGTCGTTGGTATTACCGGATCGGTTGGCAAAACATCAACCAAGGAACTGGTCGCATTGATTACACAAGAAGCAGGACTCCATTATTTTGTGTCCCGTGCTAATCAAAACACACTGATTAGCACTGCGATTAATATTTTACAGGTGCAGAATGCTCATAATGGAGCTATCTTTGAAATAGCAACCGGAAAACCTGGTGATATTCGTACCATTACAGAGCTGGTACAACCAACGGTGGCAGCGATAACGGGCATTGGTCATCAGCACATGGATGAGTTTGGTTCTCTCCAAGATATTGCGCTTGAAAAACGCATGATTTTCAGCACCTTTGGAGAACATAATATTGGGGTAATTCATGGCGATCAGCCATTATTAACCAATGTTTCATACAAGCATCCGATGATGCGAGTTGGACTAAAAACGATTAACCAAATTCAGGCACGTAAAATACAAACCACTGGTGACGATATTCAATTTGTGCTCAAGATTTATAATGAAAAGCATTCAGTAACTTTGACACAGGCTCATGAGGGGCGGGTTATGAATGTGCTCATCGCAAGCGGCATAGCACAGTTGTTAGGCATTGAAAATAGTGCTATTGTGCGTGCAGTACAACAACCGTTTCACGTACCAGGAAGATTTGAGCATTGTACTATGAAACATGCAAATGGTACTATCATTAACGATACATATAATGCAAATCCAGAAAGCGTAAAAGCTGCACTGCTTGCCTTTGAAAAAATAGTGGTGACACCTGGTACCCGTAAAGTGATAGTCCTGGGTGACATGCGTGGACTTGGTCCTAATGCGCCATTTTGGCATCGTCAAATAGGACGTTTTTTACGCAAAATAGCATCTCTTGATCAGCTTATTCTTGTAGGTACTGATGTAGCGTGGACAAAGAAAACTGCTCCCCTGAATTTACCCGTTGAACTGGTGCCTACCTGGCAAGACGCGGTTGCATTACTCAACAACATAGTAAAAGATCCGGTCTTGGTACTTGTCAAAGGGTCAAGATCACTGCATCTTGAGAATGTAGTCAATAGCTTTGTACATCATGAAAAGGCTGCAGAACGCAGTAGAGTATGGCATCAATAAACGAACTTCCCGGGGCTGTGCCTCATAAAACGGTACTGAAACACGAAGCGGTCGCTTATTTGCAAATAAAAGAAGGTGGTGTCTATATTGACGCCACCTTCGGTGCAGGTGGGCACACCAGAGCGTTGCTTGACGCTAACCCCAAGGCACGCGTCATTGCAATCGACTGGGATGGCACCTCCATTGACGAATATGGTCCTGCACTCCGGGCGCAGTATGGCGATCGGCTAACGCTTGTATGGTGTAATTTTGCACAGCTCTATCAGCAGCTCCGTAAGCTTAAGATTAACCAAGTTGATGGTATTTTGGCAGACTTTGGCACCTCCCAGATGCAGATTGCACATCGAGCCGGTTTTTCTTTTAATATCGATACGCCGCTTGATATGCGCATGTCTCCATCTCATCACCCCATTACAGCAGCCAATGTGGTAAATACGGCAGCAGAGGAGAAGTTGATAGCAATCTTTTCCCAACTTGGTGAAGAACGGTTTTCACGTTCCATTGCCCGCGCCATTGTAGAAAAGCGCTCACAGAAAAAGTTTGTAACGACTAAAGATCTCGCAGATTTAATCTCTCGTGTGGTACCAAAGCAGGGATTCAAGCGTATTCATCCAGCAACAAAAGTATTCCAAGCTTTGCGTATCTATGTGAATCATGAGTTGGACAACATAACGGCGTTACTTGCAGCAGCCTATCGCATTATAGCACCAGGTGGCCGTATTGTATGTATCAGTTTCCACTCTCTTGAAGACCGCATGGTTAAAGAATCTTTTCGTGAGCATGAAGCGCTCCAAGAAGGTACCGTGATTACCAAACGGGTCATAGTGCCGACGGATGAAGAGATAAGCATCAACCCCTCATCACGTTCGGCAAAAATGCGAGTTTTTGAACGCTCTGCAGCACAGTAGGCGGTACAGCCAAAAGAGTAAATTATAAAAAAGTATAAAAATATTTGACAAAAGTGATGAGCCAGCTACACTTTATGGCGAACGAGATGCTCAAATTGGAATTAGCCAGAGAGTATGACAGCTTAAGGATGTAGAAATGAAAATAACTGAAGTAAAAGTTTTTCCGGCACGCGAAGGCGGACGTTTAAAGGCTTACGCAACGATAGTTTTTGATAACTGTTTTATTGTGCGCGATCTTAAGATTATTGAAGGGCACAAGGGATTATTTGTATCCATGCCCTCCCGTAAACGTAAAGATGGCACATTTAAAGATGTTGTTCATCCGTTGAATGCAGAGATGCGTGAAACGATTGAAAAAGATGTTATCGCAGCATTTGACCATGCAGAAAAAACCGGTCAAATGAGTTCTCCAGAAGAATACTAAAAATTAGTTGGGGCGTGGCCAAGCGGTAAGGCAACGGGTTTTGGTCCCGTCATGCGGAGGTTCGAATCCTCCCGCCCCAACCAACCAGGTTGATCCTGGATTTTTGTTATGCTTGAGAACGGTTCTCGCAGCACTGGATCGATGATTCCAGCGTTCAACGTTAAGTTCGAATACATGAAATACAAAAGTTGTTGTTTTTCAGCCATGTTCGAACTTTCGAAGATCTCGCGAGCGCGCCGAGCAAGAGAAAACACCGTCTGGGCCGTTATAATGCAGATGTCGTCACCTTCAGCCTGATTTTGCAGTTCTGTAGCAATCTCATGTTGTCTGTTTTTATATTCGGCCATCTTTGTACGATATGTCTCGGTATCAATTGCTCCATCGACATGCATATCGACCAGTCTCGACAAGCGAGTCTGAATCTGATCAAGTTCTTTTTGCAACGTTTGTTGGGTAACTTTAAAAAAGTTTTGCGTGTCTGCATGCGTTTGCTGTAGGTGCGCAACAATTAGTTCAACCATAGCCTCAGGTAACGTCAAGCGATCAAAATTCCCAAGTAGCACCGCAAGAAGCTTTTCTTCTCGTACCCATATTTTTTTGCATATCCGTTTTGAATTACCACAGCTGTAATACGTATACTTTTCTTTCTTGATATCCCCGGTAACCATGCAGCCGCATTGTTGGCACGTAATCAGGCCACGCAACAACATTGGTTTACTTGCAAATTGTGCCGGAGCCTTATTGCGAGCTCCCATCATCTTTTGCACTTTGTTGAACAGCCACTCTGTTATAAGTGGTGGGTATCTGTGCTTATAGTATTGGTCTTTTACGCACATGATCCCATAATAAAAACTGTTCTTGAGTGTAACTTCTACTCTGCTTGGGAGAATATTGCCCCCCTTTCCATTGCGCATGCCAAGCTTGGTCATCTCTTCAGTGATAGTAACAAGCGAATGGTTTCCGGACGCATACATCTCAAATATTTTCACAACGTAGGGCGAGGTCTCAGGATCAACGATAATATCTTTTTTGCCCGACGGCAGCACAACATTTTTGTAACCAAATGGTGCCTTTGATGTCCACTCGCCGTTTTTTAGACTTTGTTCTTGGCTGCGTTTGACGTTATCGCTGAGCTGGCGTACATAACTTGAGGCAAACAATACACCCATATCCCACTGCAAGAGTTGTGAGCTGTTAGAGTCTTTGTTGAGGATCAAATTTTCACGCAAAAAACGAAGCTCCAGCTTCCCTTCCTTGCGCATGGCATCAAGAATAGGCGTCTCGCGAAACGTTCGCTGTAATCGATCTACGGTGTCGGTAATGAGTGTGATCGGTTCTTTTGACTTCTTGATTAGCGCAATAATCTCATCAAACTGTTTGCGTGTGTCGCGTGATGAAGATTCTGTCACTTGAAATACATGTGCTACGGGGAGATTCTTTTTTGCAGCATATTCAGTAAGCCGATTTACCTGTGCAGGAATTGATTGACCTTCTTCTTGTTCTTTGCTTGAAACGCGGGCGAGTATAATAGCTTTCATCTGTTGTACCTTTGTATATTGTTGTAATTATTTTACCATAAATGCGTGAAATGGTGATCCGTTATATATGGGGGCTTGTTCTATTGTTTGTTTCATCATGCGCAACTTGTATATGAATGGTTCTACGTGATCACCCTCAGGTCCTTTTGCAATGTCTTGCTCGATATCAACGTAAATATGGTGCGTTTGTGGGCTGTGTGTTTTTATGTATTCAAGATACTTTCCCGACCACACAACAAGCTCCTGTGCTTCCGGTGACCATGTTTTTGTTTGTACTGCGATAGTAGTGAGAGTGTTGGACGGCGCAAGCGCTTGTATATCAATGACAGTAGCGATCGCCAAACCTGTTTGTGTATTTTGGGAAGTTGCGATTGCTGCTAAAAGCCATTCACGGAGTTGTAACCCTTGTTGTACTGCTTCACCAATATCTTTGCCCATAGGGGTCGGATATGCAACTGCAGCGGGGTACATATTCTTCCATTTATGCAGCATTACGCTACCTGCATCATCGTTGTCATTGCATATAAGAAAAAGCTGAGCTCTTTTAATTATGGCATTGGTAACATTATCTATGCCTTTTACGCAGCCACCGATAGCAATTACGCATGCAAAATCTCCGACTGCATTATGTATGGCATACGCATCTAATTCCGATTCAACCACAATCACAACAAGACTCTTTTGATTACCAATAATGGTAAGCCCGTTCATGCTGCCGGATACCGCTACATATTTTGGTAAGCTGTCATCCGCTTTCCAATCGCTGCGTCGTATCTTCATACGTATAACTGTACCACTCGGCTCGATAGTGGGTATTGCAAATCCTCTGGGTATCCAGAGCAAGCGTGGTGTGCCATCTTCTTTTAGTTGCTCATCGAGTCCCCAATCACGTCGTGATAGAAATTGATCTGTCTCTAAAAATCCGAGTTTATACTTTCGCACTGCGACTACGGGAAGGCCTCTTGCTGCAAGATACGCGAGTAGATCTGGTCGCTGCAGTAGATATGCGTGTGCACGTTCAACAAGGCCTATTGCGGAGCTTGACCATGCCTGAGGTGGTGGATTCAATGCTGCGAACTTATTATTGTGTATGGGCTTATGCATAGGTAATCCTATCTTTAGTTTTGGAATAATGGTGGCGTTTACTGTTTTTAGAGCTTCTTCGTAAGTGCAGCCTAAAAAATCACGGGCAAATTGAATTGAGTCACCTTTGATACCGCATTTGCGGCATTCATAATAGCCCTTACAGTTTTTCATCTGCTTATTGGGTTGTATTCTAAAACGGTTTGTGCGAGGGCCATCGCCCCCACATCGTGGGCACCATGAGTGATACTCCCCACCCGCAGTATGAGCCACCAATTTTGGGGTGAGTCCAATTTGTTGAGCCATTTCAAGAAGTGTCATGTAAAATTCCTCGGCCTATGTATATTGGGAAACGGTCTAGGTTGTTGTGCTATAAAAACATCGACCAGCAAGCTTTATTCCAGGTTGTCCAGGTAGTCCAGGCTTATTGAACTGCAGAATTTTAGAATGAGAAGCCTTTATTTCAAGCAACATCTTTTCGGATTTTGCAATTCAAATAACCTGGACTACCTAGGCTGCTTGGACTAGCCCTATCAGTTCATGTTATGCAGACTGGTCACCCTGTATTGCTGCCTGGACCAATATCTCTGTATCCTGGACGTGTTCAGGCTCTGTAGGGCTTTCTTCGTTAAAGATTTTTTCTGGTTTCTCCTTGAATGCCTTGCAAAACTCTTCCTGTGTTTGTTTTAGCGAAGAAAATTCGTAGCACCATCTGCGCTTCCCACCTATTGTTGCCCGCACATTTTTTACTGAAGTGATGAGCTTGTTTATACTTTTCCCGAGTAGTTCTTGTGTTACCGTTTTTTCGCCATTGTCTAAGCACCAGAACCTATAGTCTTTATAAACATCTGCTCTCGGTATCGGTCCCTGCCATGCAGGAGCTTCTTCGGCGCTCTCACTAATTGAAAATCCTCCCGTGCGCAGCACTTCATATAAATATCGTTCGGATGATTCGGCGCTACGCATCTTCATACTAAATGCATGGGAGGATGACGGCATATGACGAGGATTGAATCCAGTGAGATCTTCATGCAATAAGTCATACAATAGTGCTTCATAGCCGCCATTATTCAATTCATGTTGTATTGCAGCAAAATAAGCATGGTCTTCTTTATGCTGGTCCGAAACATGCAATACAAAAAAGCGACGGTCATCAGCGTCAAGATGAACAATCCAATCTTCGTTTGAACTCAAGATTACATGCTTAAAGTTGCGTACTACGATCTGATCTTTGCCTTTTCCCTCGAGTAAGCAGGTTGGTTCGGTGATCATGGCTTTAACTGTGCCAATATTTCTCCGATCGCCGCCCCATATGGCTTCATTGGCATGAATCAAGACGGCATATTTGAGATGAAAATTGAAGTTGCTGGTCAATTGGTGCAGATTATTAAGTGGTGCATAGTGAGCGCCTAAGAGCACGCCAAGCGGGTCTACAAAGCTGTTTTTGCCAACCCCTTGTGAACCATACAATATGATTGCCGTATGTACAATATCCGGGTGCTGAAAAATATACGCAAGCCATTTGCGAACATACTGGTATGCTGCATCGTCACCGCTGGAGATATTTTCTTTTACGTGGTTCCAGTATTTTCCATAGTTTCCGCGTGTAGCATTTTTAGCAAAACCTTTCCAAAGATTATAGAGCTTGCCATTTTGCTTTGTAGTTTTTGGGTCAAAAATAACATTTTCATATTTGCGTCGGCGAGGGTCTCTCAACCAGATATCTGCCTTAGATTCTTCTTTACCATAAGCGTTTATTATTCGCTCATCTTCATAATATGCTCTGAATGATTGTCTGCTCTCCAGTGAAAAATCCTGTAAGCCCAATGCATTGATTTTTTCAGTGAGAATGTAGGTTTGATCGATGTGAATTACAGCATGCTTCTTGTTGAATTCTTCAATAATCTCGTTTTCTGGCCAGAGAGTTTTTTCTTGCTCAAGTAGGTCTTTATATTCATCCTGCAATGCCATGATTGCTGATTGCGTTGTAGTATCACCTTCTGGAACAATTTCTAAGAAATCATTCCATTCAACGTTTTCGTGTCCTAGCTCAGCCTTTTTCTTTGTGAGTACATCAAGTTCATTTGTATACTGATCACGCGCATTTTGCAGATTTTCTTTTTGTTGAGTACGGCTAATTGTTGCTTGTCTAACCGGGCCATTTTTGCTATTATCATCCATGGTAAATGTTCCTAATATTGAGCCACTATTTTCGCTGGTGGCTTTCTTTTTTTTAGTAACCTGTTACTTCTTCAAACCGAGCAATTATTGCATCTTCGATTTCCTTTGCCACTGTGTGGTTGATGGGGTGACAGATGTTAAGGTTCCCATTTAATCTTTTTCTGGTCGGATAGGTGATACGATAGGTGCTTCCACAGGGCCGTGTATAAATGCCCACGGAGCCAATATAGAATGCATTGTCTATCACAAAGCTGGCGAATCCCACGAGACCATCTTTGGCCTTAACAGGTACTATTTGGACTTCGCTGATGGTGTGCTGCATGCAGCCTCCTTACTTTTTTTAATACGTTGGTCAATACGAAATAGCAGGGCAAAAAAATCAACCACAGTTTTGGTCCTTTCATCGAGTTGGGGACGTGGTATGGTTTTAGATGTATTCGATACCTGGCTCATCTCTACGCTCCTTTTTTACAAGCGCATACAAAGTTAATCACATATAATTTCGATTCGATTAAAAGTGTATCATTGCGCCTGCTGAGCGGAGCTGAGTCAGCTACTTGTCATGAAAGAGTTGATTGGTCGAGTATTTTTAAAAGCTTGGTGTGCCGTAAGAGTAAAAAATAGCGTACGTTAGATAGGATACGTTCAATGATGTAGATTAGTTTTGTTCGATTATATCGTTATTTCCGGAGTTGTATTTTTTTAAGATGTGTTTTTTAGATGAGCATAAGTAATTTTAAGTCAGTAGCGTTGCAGTGTGAAGTTGCGATACAGAACTGCCCTCACAGGTAACAGGGATTAATAAATAAGATGTTCTTGTCGCGTGTAATGAATTCTTTGACGTTACCTTTGGTGATATGTTCAACGTATTGATTTGCCCTGAGGGCGCCACTATTTATTGAATCTTTCATTTTTTTGTCGAGATCTTTTGTATTACGACCCAGCTTGTCGTGTATAGCATAAAAAGGAATTCCTTTTGCCCTTGGCTTTCCTTTGTGGAAGAGAGATTTGATTATTATTACTCGCATATCATTTTCTTCTGGTAGTGGTACATTTTCGCGGTATCCCTTTATGCAGAGCGTACTTTTTTTGGTAAATAAACGCGTTTCAGTATTTTGAGGTACCGGCGCTTTGTGGGGCGAGATTAGTTCACTATTCGGAAGACGGTTTTTCAAAAATTGATTGGATGCAACAACGGGAGCGTGTGATGGGGCGACAGCTGCGCTGAGGCTATTTTGCGGTGCCGCACCTACTACATTATGTATTGAGTTGACCGAGATAAAACCATTGCCGGCTTTATCTAAAATGCGTGCTGAGTTCTTCTGAAATTCGCTTTCCGACATAGAGCATAGTTTCCCCGTCTGTAGGTCAACACTTAATCTATGGTTTGCAAAGCCTGATGCTTCAATCTTTTCACGCATTCTATTATGTAGAAGTTCGAGGTCCTTGGTTTCTTGCTCAAGAAAGGGAGGCTTATTTGGATTAGTTTTCATTACATCTCCTGTAAAATACTTTCTTTTTTTATAAAAGCATAACGGGACGGCGATCGAAGCACAACTGCATTACTATGATGTTGTGCAGCGCGGTGGTGTATCAAGGTCGCAGGGTTGTGGTGTTCAGAGCATTTTTAATTAAAGATTTCGATAATGAAAAGATCATTTGCATATCGAATCACTACCTCTTTGGGCATGGTATTACATACTTTTTCCTGCCAATCATCAAGCAGTTGTGTGAAAACCTGCAGTGGAAGCCTAAATTCGGTTGGCACAGATTCTTCTGAATAAAGATCACTCAATACAACAAAATCGCCTTCTTTAAGCATGAAGGTAAAATTACCACACTGAGCGCGTAATGAGTTGTCGGCAAGAGTTTGTTTGTATGAGAGTGTGTTACACTCTACGTCTCTTGATAGCAGGCAACCCAAAATACCCATCTCTGTATTTGATGCTTCGGTACAAGTATAACTTTTCCATGCAGGCGTGAGTTTTAGCTTTGCAAATTCCATTGTAATCCCTATCTCAGTATTGGGTATGCGGTAAGAACTTTTCCTTTTTGAGTGATGCACATTTTGATATCGATTCCTTCCTGGATGTTGCTTTGTATAACATATTTTCCGTCAGAACCAAGTTCGGGCAGAACGCCACTTTTGATGCAATTCTCATATGCTTCGTATATTTTTTCTATTACCTTTTTGCGTGGCCATTCTGAGGGGAAAAAGGTTTTAGTTATTTTTGTTCCGTCAATTACTAGATCAGCCTTATAAAAGCCCGCATTGTATACCGTTTTGTTCGTGAATTCGATTGCGCCGCTTTTTTCTATTGCCCCCATTAAGTCATGATGGAAGCCGTTAATTCTGGGGAAGCCCTTGCGATCGAATATAAGGTCTATGCCAAGAATATGCTCGTACTCGATCTTGAGCCACTTGTTAGCAAACTCTGCAAAGCCTTTAACCTTATTGTCATACACCAGTCGTAACGCCTGCAGCTCTATTTCAAGACGGGCCATATACTCGGCATGTACTGTTTCTAGTGCCAAGCGCGTGCCTTTGATAACTTCTGTCGCTGCGCTGCCAGCTTTATTTAATCCTTCACTGGCTTTCATGAGCATGCCTTCTGTTGTTTGCAGTACCGGTGATTCAGCACGGACGGCTTCAAGAGCGTTGGTAATAGTTTTTCCCATGGTCGTCATGCGAGTGCTTATGTGAGCTATCGCATCGCTTATTATTGGTGTAGCGCGTGTGCATAGCGTACCGCCAAGCATAAACATCTTGTGGGTGAGGATTGCGTCGGCAGCAATTACGGTACCGTATTTTACAACGTCACGCGCCTCAAGAGAGGCAGCCTTCTCTATACAATAGGTACCTAACGCTTTGACTTTGCATGCAACCTGGTCCATTTCTTGTGCCATCATAAGACCATCGCCATGTTGCATCAACTCATGCCAGTATAAGGCGGTGCCAACTGTGCGTGCGCAGGTACGCGCGACAAGACCGGTAATCATACCAAGTCCATGCACAGTTTGCTGAAGGGTATGTTTGGGATGCAATAGCATGTTGGCAGTGTTTTCAGCGCACAGCAGCAACCCTTCTCCAGCTGCTTGTAGAAGATCAAGAGCTTTCCACCCAAAGTTAGCCCATGCGGTAGCAGTATCTGGCTGCTGTAAACGATTGGCCTCCATGCCTATTGCAATGCCGCGACTAACTGCGTCAATCAGAATATTTTTAGGTTGTAGTGCGTAATAGCTTGAAATGATGTGTGCTTCAGTGAGTTGTTCTAAAAATTCACTATGCATTTGCTGTTCGTACGCATTACCTTGCAGTGATATTAGATCGCGCTCTGCAATATTATACTCGTGAGCAAAAGTGATAACATCGTGTGTAATAATGTATTGTCGCGTGGCACGATCCAATGCAGCTGTTTTGATATGTGTGTGAGCTTTATCACGTGCTTGTTGATGCGAATAGGGCACTGCATCCAGCATAACCTCATCATTAGCAAGAGCTTCGAATTTAGCGTTATAGGCTGCAAGCTCTTTTTGTTTTTTGGTATGTTCTTCACGCTCTTTACACTCACGTACTTTTTTACACTCGCGCCAGAGCAGAGCAAATTGTCGCTGTAGCTTTGGTTTATAGATAAAGAGCATGCGTCCAAGACCTTTGGTAAACCAGTTAAGCTTCTTGTACTCATCATGATACATTTTTACGTATTCAGGATAGCGCGGTAGCTGTTTTGCAAGCGCAAGATAGGCTTTGTTCATATACAGCATCGGGTGACTTAAGACTTCGCCCTCGGTGTAACCATGGGTAGAAAAGTACCATGCGAGCTGCTCAGTGTTCATGTGATGCAAATTATACCGTGGAGCGGGATTATGATGGTGAAAATGCTTGTGTTGAGTTGAGAATGTTATGGGATGGGGTACATAAACTGTGCGCGTAGAGTTATTGTTTCGTGGGGCCAATTTAGCACCGGTATTCAATACGATCGCATCCCATGACTGCTGGGATAATGCACTGGTTGTATAATCAGCGTTGCACGCAATCGAAAATAAGAAACAAGAAATCAGAAAGTGCTGCAATTCATGCATCAATCAAAACCCTCCGATCCAGTTGTAAAGCCAGTCAGGGCATATTGTGTAAAGAAAAGCAATCAGCTGCCACCGAGCAGCAATATACACCTTCTTTTTCTTCTGCATTATGGCATCTACAATTTGCCGAGCAGCTTCTTCTGTTGTTGCAATCCAATATGCCTGAGGAATTTGATGAACATCGATGGCCTCTATTTCAACCCATCCGGGAATTATATCGGTTATAAAGACGTTATTGTTGCCTGATTGTATCAAACGGTTCCGCTCACCTTCCATGTATCGTTGGATAAATGCTTTTGCACCACTGTACACTGGATTAGTTGCTTCGCCAATAAGACCCGAAGTAGACGAAATACCAACTAAATGGCCACGTCCTTGCTTTTCAAAATAGGTAAGCGCCGCATGTGCCATATACCAAAAACCGAGCAAATCGACGCTCAGTGTGCGCTGATAACTTTCCAATTTGTTGGTGCTGTTATCGTTATCATTTGCAGCCGAAACGCTGATGACTATCAAATCAAGCCCGTCCATTTCACCAATGAGCTCATGCAGTGATTTTACCGCTTCATCATAGTGAGCAACGTCAATATATTTTACGTATGTCTTTGATTCTATTTCTTGAGATAGTGAATAGAGATGATGTATCCGCCGTGCTGCCAACCCAACTTCATACCCCTGTTTGGCAAGTAATTTAGCGACTTGTCTTCCCATGCCAGATGATGCTCCTATTACAATTGCTTTTTTCGCATCAGTGCGCGTATTTGAACAATTGCTCATCAAAATGAGGCATAATACAGATAAAAGGAAATGCTTCATGTGGTTTCTCCTGTTTTCTCCTGTCAATTATGCACTTTAAGGAGCCGCACTAACTTAGCAGGCAGCAATTATTTTTTCATAAATTGAGGCTTTCAAAGAAGTCGATGATCTCTTTAAATTCAAAATATGTCAGATCTTTATTTATAAACGATGCACTACGCAACAAAGCGCGCATCATCTCTTCTTTGTAGCCCAATACACCCAGAGCAATTGCATAATGTACATAGGCATTGTAATAATCGTTCTTGTAGGTAAAATACTGGGCCCACGACACCATTGCCTTATAATCGCAATTCATCACTTGCTTGAATGCCTGATCGGTAATATCGTGTGCAACAGTAGACTCGGTACAATCGGTGTTTGTGATGGTAAGACTGAGGGCTCGCTGAATGGTTAGATTATACTCTTTATCAGATCGGATTGGTGTAGATCTTTGAGTTCCATAACATAAGATACCAATGTTAATGATGCATGCGATTAAAAATTTTTTAGACATAATGTTGGCCTGTTCTATTAGATGATAACTTATCCTGAACCATATTAAGCAAACCTTCCCAAACATTTGTTACTGCATCTCTATCTTCGCTGTTTGTTAGCATGATAACGGTCAAGTTGTCATCCACAATGTGCACAAGTCTTGATAAAAACCCAACCAATGAACCGCTATATTCAACTATTTGTTTCCCGTTGCGAATATCAATAAAACAACCATATCCATGTGCGCGTTCTTCAGAACCATCCATTAATACGTGCCGTGAAATCAGACTATCTAAACTCTCCTGGTTGATGATTGCTCCAGAAAACAAAGCCTGCATAAAAATATGTACATCATCTGCCGTGGAATAGAGGTCACCGTTCCCGAGCAATGTAATGGGATGCGTTATGGAAGGGGCATTATAAAACACCGAATTTTTTATTTGATAGCCTGATGCCTTGCGTGTAATTACCTGCTCACTACAGATACTTCCGGTGCTGTACATGCCAAGAGGGTTAAAAATCTGTTCTTGCAAAAAAGTTTCATATGTAGCACCAGAAATTGTTTCAATAATATGGGCAAGTATGAGGTACCCAGTATTTGAATAACAATAGCGCGAACCTGGCTCAAATTCCAAAGGCCATGTTTTTATAGTATCCATCATTTGTGTAAGATCCTTACATCGACAGATGGAATCCCAACATTTATAGTAATTTGGAACACCAGAGGTGTGCGTCAACAAGTGATGAATTGTTACCGTTTTTAGAAAGCCTGGTACATATTTTTCCACTGGATCATGTACACCAAGCATGCCTTTTTCCTGTAAAAGCATAATTGCTACGGCAGTAAACAACTTGGTATTTGAGGCTATGGGAAAGCGAGTCGCAAGCTCATTTAGTACTTCAAACTCATAATTTGCACATCCATATGCTTTCCTAAATAGAATAGAGCTTCTCTGCGCAACAAGAACTGTTCCGCTAAAACTTTGATACTGCCTAATATGGGCGTCGATAGCATCAGAAATGGTTACTGAAGCTGTCTGTACTCGATAGTGCACAGAGCTGAAGAGTAGGGTGCCCAAAATTGTTGCACTCACCAGGAGCATGATTACATGTAATTTCATATGTGTTTCGCCTTGCGCAATGTAACAAGGTAGCTTCTTGAACAGCTACTCGGTGTGTATCTAAAATCACCATCCATGCTCAGAGTAATTGATATCACGTAAAACGCAACGTATGATTTGTTCATGAGCGGGCAAGATATTAGCTGGTAATTGGTCAATTGAAAAAAGGCTCATATCGCTGTGTTTATCCGGTTCATTATTATATGGTGCTGGCAGTTTGCTAATATCTACAGCAAAACAAAGTGCTATAAATTCTGTCTCCGTACCCTTACGATGCAGTGTGTGCACCAAGGTAAAAGCTTCTTCAGGGATATCGAGTTTTGTCTCTTCAAGCACTTCTCTCTGTGCAGCTTGCCGTGCAGTTTCTCCAGGTTCTACTTTCCCGCCGATCATACTATACATATTATTACCAAAAGAGACGTTCTGGCGGCAGGCTAAAAGGATTTGGTTGCCAATCGTGAGTAGTGCGAGTGCATATATATTAACCAAGTTATTCCTTGTCAGTTTTTAAAGCATCGATCTTCTTATGAAGGTAATATGCAAAGTAACCGCGATACTTTTCTTGCAGTGCTTTTTGTTGCCAATCATTTGCTCCTATGATTTTTCGACATGCTGCTGTGTTGCATTTGCATGATAATGGCTCCATGCCTACCCACTCGGAAACGACTGTAGCATAATCAAGTGTTACTTCTTCGCCAGGTACAATATCACGCATAGCAACAAGCGTAATTTGTCCTTGTAGACCGGCATTTGGCTCACAACTATGATTGATGTGGTCAGCTGTCTCAGCAGATGAAGAGTATATCCAGAGAGTATCGTCTATTTGTAGCACATTGCCAACAGATTCAGCAGAAAGAGCAAGTACCGCCGCTTTGTTTATGATAGAACCACCAAATGTAGTCAGCAACTCACCTTTTGATATAGGAACGGTAGCAAAAAGACCAGTCGGTCGCAAAGAAGATTGCTGTATTTGTAAGCGTGGATCAGTCCAAGAGGCCATCTTTTGATCCGCTGCATACAATGCTGCACCGCTCAGAAAAAGGCATAATACCGATAAAATTAAACGTTTCATGGGATTTCTCCTATAGTTATATATAAACATTGTTTTAATGTACCATATCACTTAAAAATTTTAACAGATTTATCGGATAAAAAATCTTCATCCGTCTTTTTCAACTCATCGTTAACGCACAAAATATGTACTTTGATTTGGTACCTATGTATTTTAACAGTTAGGTGCACACTAAAGGATGTTTATGGGAAAAGCTTGGTTAGCAATATCAGCACTTTTTGTTTCAGCAACAGGATTGTCTATGCAACCGGAAAAGTGCATTGCGGGATTGCCTCAGGAAATATTTTTGTTGATATGTAAAAATATATCCTGTGAGCATCCCTGGCATACTTTAGCACAAGTACATAACTTAAAAGCGGTCTGTAAAACATGGCAAACATGGCTCGTAGATCATTCTGAAATCTCAAAAATGTTGAACATTCCTTCTATGCACGCTGCTGCCGCTATGGGTAACGCAAAAGAGATCGTGCTTCTTAAATCTGATAAACATTCTCTATGTGAGCCTGATGAAAAGGGAAGAACACCCGGTGACTATGCGGTGGGCATGAAACAAATAAAAACAATACGACGATTACAGATTGCAAGTGCGTTGCGAGATGAGCAAAAAATAGCTGTACCCGAGAAAGAATATACAAGTCAAGAACTTATAACAGCGTTGCAACAGGGTGATATAGATCAGGTAGAAACGATCTTATTACAAGATCAACATAAAGTACGACCCTTGGCACAAGATACCGATAATAGTCGTACCCAAAATACCTGGAGCCACTGGTGCAGTGCTCTCTATGTGTATGCACTGCAAGGCTTGATGGAACAACGCATTTTTACGTATATGAATACAGATGATCTGGAATATATGTTTACCAATGAAACCGACGCAACAAATAATCTAAAGCAACTGTTATGTTTTTATGGTGCAAATATTAATGCATATAATCTTGAAGGTTACACAGCTCTGCACGAGGCGTGTAAGCATCCTGCCAAGCCTGTTTTTGTAAAGTTTCTTCTAAAGTGTGAGGGTATAGATGTTAATTGTGTAAGCAAGCATATAGCTTGGGATGGAAGCCAACCGAAATCAACCCCCCTTCAGTTTGCAGTCGTTCATGAGAATGAAGCTGCTATAAAAGCCCTTCTTGCAAGAGAGTGTAATGTGGAAGCTGTTGATGTTCTTGGTGACACGGCACTCCATCATGCGGCAGCAAATAATTACGTTTCGGCCATTAAAATTCTCGTGGCAAAAGGTGCAGATATATATAAAAAGAACATTGGTAATCAAACTCCCTTACATTATGTAGCACAGCATAAGAGGACAGATGCTCTTGTTTCTTTCGGGTATATACCGCATTCATACATAGATATTAAAGATCATTGGGGTTGGACACCGCTCAGCTTTGCAGTCGGAAATGGAAGTCTTGCGTGCATGGAGCATCTGATTAGTTGTGGTGCCAGCGTATACACAAAAAGTACAAATGAATCGTCATTATTACATGCTGCTGTTGCCTGCGAAGAACAGGAAAATCTCTGTTTGCCCAAGTTATTTGAACAGCTGAAAGATCAGATAAATTGTCCCAATAATGCACATCGTACACCACTATATAAAGCTATCCTTGAAAAACGATCACAGTTTATAAAACCTTTGGTACAAGCAGGCGCTTCGGTTAACTATCAAGATAATATGGGTGATACACCCATGCATTATGCAGCAAGCACCGGTCATGTAGGTTCTATTCGTGAACTTTATCAGCATGGTGCTAACGTCAACTGTGTAAATTTTTCAAATGCTATCTACCCCAGTTATACACCACTTCATTTTGCTGCATTTAGAGGACACTTGGATGCGGTGAAAGTATTGATTGAGTGCGGAGCAGATAAAGATATAAAAACGAAGGAAGGAAAAACTGCACGCCAACTTGCAGAAGAATGCAAAGATTATGATATTGCTAAATTTTTAACATGGTCATGAAAAAACAGGGGAAGCTGTTATGCAAAAGATATTTGTCGTATTCATCGTCATGCTACATGCAGAAATTTTTGGGGCAGACCGTTATTGGAAAGCATCAGAGGAAGCGTGGAAACAAATACATGACCGTTGCGCACAAGCACAGTTCGCAGCGGCACAGGCGTCAAGGCAACAAGTATCGCACCAGGTTGTCCAGCAAATTACTGATCCTTGCGTACGAGCCCAGGCTGACATACATAATACGCAAATATCCATAGCGCAGCAGCAAAAAAAGCAGTAAATACAGTGTCTGCTATATTTTTCGTGCGATTATGCACATAAAAGGATCCACTGCGTAACTTTCTATAATCTCAAAACCAGTTTCGCGTAGAAGCTGAGCGAGTGTCTCGAGGGTCCAAAAACAAAAATAGCGCGGAGCCTCTAATTTTGCTGTTTCCCATTGCTCACCAGTTCCGGCTTTTACGGAAAAAGAAAGGACACTTTTTTGTGTAAGATGCGTATGTATCTTTTCCAATACCTGTGATAATTCTGTCGGCGTAAAGTGTAGAAATACTGCATTGGCAAATATCAAGTCATACAGTCCTTCAAAGTTATCAGTCAGCACGTTAAAGAGATGTGCAGGGTATCCGTGTTGTTGTAAAAGCGTAACAAAACTTTGCGCAGCATCCGTACGTTCTACTTTAAAACCTTGCTTTTCAATGTATGCAGCATCCCTACCAAATGCTGATCCCAACTCTACAATGCGCGCATTTGGATGAAGTAATGCCAATGTGGTATCGATCCAATGTTGCATAACACCGCTTACTACCGCAGGCGTTTTTGCCATGTACAATGATAAGCCAGATTCATACGATTGCAATGTAAGTTTATTGTTCATCTTTCCTTGCCAGCTTGGCAGAGGGATGTAATGCTCCGGTGTGTATGGCGGCGTATTAATGACTGCAATGACAAAATCTTTGTCTGGTATAGTATAATGGCCCGTTAACGGTGGAATCAATGCCACATCACCCGGAGATACATAATATTCATCATCACCAATGACTACCAAACCTGTTCCCTGCAATACGATATAAAGTTCTGTTACACCTTCGGGATGATAATGCGGCTCTGCGAAAAGGATACGTCGCATATCTACAATTGCCAGATCTTCATTTGGACGATTAAGGAAATTGGGCAACTCATATACAATGCCACAACCTGTCTTCCTGGGTTCATACGGTTTTACGAATGATTCCCAATCAGTTATTGATGTCGTAAACCGATACCATGCATCAACCATTTGACCCACGGTGCATAATTCATTGCCATATGCCATAGATATTCCTGATAACAATATGAAACTCAAATATATCACCGCTTTTTCCCTGCCTAACTTATTCTGTGCATACATATATTTTGGTGATAAATTATATGCGTGTAAAGTGAAACAAATTGAAGTTGAAAGTTTAACCACCCATGTATCCAAATTTTGCTCTGGTTTTGCTCATTAATGCAAGTAATGAAGTTTTGTTGGTACGAAGAATCAACACACCATTTTGCAACAATTGTTATGCGCTACCAGGTGGTAAAATAGAATATGGCGAAACGGCCACCCAAGCAGTGGTACGAGAAGCCCTCAAGAGCCTCTCAATTGTCGTACAGCAGGAAGATTTAGAGCTAATGCACACTATGTACCGGAAGTGCAACGAGCCCGAATTCTTTTCGTGCACTTTCAAAATAAATAGTTGGAACGGTGATCTACGCAACAATGAACCAGAGCGTCACGATGATATGCGATGGTTCCCTTTAAGCGCCTTGCCAAGCACTATGGTACCTGCGCACAGACAAGCCATTGAGCTGATACTGAAAAACGTAAATTACTCAGAACACGGATGGCATAAACCATAACTAAAAAACGGCCTACCCATTACTCTGTTTTAAATGAAAACGTGGAACTGTATTCCCATTAAAGAGGACAGATTCGCAAAACATAGAAGCTGGTCTAACCCATAACTCATGATTACCGTATAATCCGCGATAAACAACAAGTTTTTCCAGTGTTTCAGAATGTCGTGCAATATCTATAACTTGATAATAATTGCCTTTATAATGTTGATAGGTACCGCCTGAAACTATACTTATTTCTTGTTTCACAGGTTTTTCCTTTTGGGTATTTTCTTCTGATGTGTATGTATAGACCTCACAACGTATAATCTGAATAGAAAAGGCTAGAACATTTTATAGTTAAAATGATTTGTATTCAAATAGTCCAAAAAGGCATCTGAAGTTTTTTCAATATCAAGAATTAATTTGTTATGAGTCACATGTGCACGACCAGCCTTCCAAACATGCTCTTGCGGGTTTAATTCTGGAGAGTACGGTGGAAATCGAAGCACCTCAATATTGCCATCTGCAGCTATAAACTTTTGCACCTCACTGCCAATGTGCCATCTTGCATTATCCCAGTTGAGAAGGATTTTTTTATTGGGTATCTGTTGACGTAACTGCTTTAGCACATCAGCTGTTTCATACATATTTTGCCACTCTTTTTTAAAGGCATACTGGCGTCCCGTTTTGATATCTAAAAAACCATAGATGCTGCGATTCTTACGCTTACCTGTAACTTCTATAGTTACGGCTCTATCCATTGGAAGCCAAACTTTTTGGAATGTAGTGGCAGATGAGAGAACCATTTCATCTGCGCATAAAACGACAGTATCAGGATCTTGTAATGCCTTTTCAACTTTGGGTTTTGCTTGCTCACGCCACTCCTCAACGGCAGCCTTATTCTGTTGATGATACCGCCCTTCTGGCTTCCTGAAACTCAGTCGAGCTTTTTTGAAAATAAGATAGTAGGATGTCTTTGATTTGTAGCGCACATTGAATCGTTCTTCTATGACTTTTGCAGCTATGCCGGTTGTCCAAAAATCAACATCATATCCAAATTGACGCGGCGTTTCATTTGTCAGTACAACTTTGACTTCTTCGAGCTGTTTCTTCGTTAACAATGCTCTTGGTTGTTTTTTTCTTCTATCTCGGATTCCATCGAGGTTGCACAACTTAAAACGCTTCGTCAATTCGTATGCGTATCTTCCTGTCAAACATGTGAATCGTTCGATTGTTTTGGCATCGTAACCATCATTCAAAAATATTATTGCCTGAGCCCTACATGTTTCTTTTTTCGAGGTTGCTTCATAACGAATAAACTCGTTCAGTGTTTTTACTTCTGCTTCGTTCAGCTGTTTTCTTTTTTGAATCTTTTCCATTATCATCCCATGTTTTTAGTCCGAGATGACAGTGTAAACTTTCTATTCAGATTTTAGAATGTGAGATCTATAATAGTGCAAAAACCAAAAACAATACACAAGCAGGCCCCTTGCAATATATTCATAGCTCAAATCCTTTCCAGTGGGTTCAGAATTAAGAATTAATCGAGTACAATTTTTCTATCAAACACACATTCTGTGCATGCCGTTCAAGCTCTTGTAAGTTATAAGTCCGATCTGCAAGGTGCTTTAGGTAGATATTAAACATGTCTTTTAAGGAATCTTGCTTATTAAAAGGCTTCTGTTCATCCTTGTTAATCTCCTGGGTAATCAGTGCATAACTTTGAGGAGTTACTTTGATTGATCCCTTGTCTCCGAAAATTTCGAACACCTCTTTTTTCTCAGAACCATAACGCGAAATGACGACTGAGCCGATTATATTATTTGGATATGAAAGCAAGAGATAAGCTTCATCATCAGTACTTTCATCGGTCTTGCTATATTTATATGCATACTGCGCAGATACCTTTTCCGGTAACCCAAAAAAAGTCGTTAAGATATCAATAGTGTGATAGCCCATATCAACTAATGCACCACCGCCACTTAAAGATTTTTTTGCGCGCCATCCAGTCGTCTCACCAGGTAGCTTCAGGGAGTATTCATACTTGAAAGAGTAAACTCTTCCCAGTTTATCGAGGTCTGAGCGTGCCTGAAGAAATGGCCATTGAAATTGACGTTGAACAATAGTAGATACGCTTGGAGATCCCTGCAAAAATCTTTCCTTATAAAAGTTTGCCTCTTCGGCATGGATAGCCAAGGGTTTTTCTTTGATGACAAATTTATTTTTATTCAGCAAGGCTTTGGTATATGCAAAATGGAGATAGTGTGGAACAGTCACGAGCGCTCCATCAAAAGATTCGCTGGGGATGGCCTCTAAATCATTGTATATGGCTATCTTTTCTTGCTTTGCAAATTCAATCATATCACTACGCGGATTTGGCTGTACAAAACCAGTAAATACAACCTGGTCTTTTAGTAGTTTATAATATTCTTGTGCTTGTTTTCCTGCTGCTCCAATGAGTATCATGCGATGTCCAGCATGTTGCATGGCGTTGCTGTGTAGAGCAAATAATAACCCGATAATCAAGATAAGCATAGGTGATCCTTTTTATTGATACGATCCATTCATAAAATAACTTATTAGATTGTCACTTTGTATGTGTATAAGCATAATATTAAGTATCAAAAAGTAAATTCAAGATCTTCGGATTACCATGTGCAACTTTCGGCATCCTTATTCAGAAAGCTAAGCCTACTAAAGTGGATAATCCTTGATAGTTGCTCTCTTTTGCAGATCAAAAACGATCATCGTTTTAAAGTGCAGTGCAAGGTTTTTATCGGCGAACAAACTGTTTATCGCTTCTTGTACGTCACGCAGCACGCGTTGTTGCAACTTTTCGAATGAAACACCAGTTTTGTTCTTTTCTTTGATTGAAGTTGATCTGATACGGCCAAGGCCCATGTGCGGAAGGTATGGATAGCGCTCGCTTTTATTAACGTCATATAAACTTTGTTTGCATGTTTGCTTATACATATCGTCGGCACTACGCGCTGTTGTTTTCATGATGTTATTCAGCGCGGTAAGCCGTTGTTGCGGATCATTGATCATAATTACCAGCTCATCTTTTACATCTATTACTGGGTTACCAAAGAACTCAATATGTGGTGAGAGTGATATAGGGGAATTGGTGGTTGTCAGCTTATTTTTTTCGACGCTATCAAGCGATGCAAGCAATTGCGCAATGCCGTCTTCACGAATATCATTCACGTAATAGACCGTTAGTTTTTGCTGCTTTTTGGGCAGAAAAAATTCGAACGGGTCGTCTTGAGCAAGGCCAAGCTCTTCTTTTATGCCTGCATTGATAATGGGTGTGATAGCTGCGATAAGTGATTCGAGTAGGTCTGACGAGGATTGCAACTGAATGAATAGATCGTGCTTTATTGAAACATCGGCATGGTTACTACATGCTGGGAGAAGCGCAAGCATAGTTATGACGCTTATGTGACATTTGTGCATATTAAGAATCCTATTTAGAGCTAACATTGTTCTTGTGTAACATTTTTTGAAATTTCAACTTCAGGATAAGTGATATCTTCTAATAAACTAACAGGTTTAGCTGTGATGGACCCAAAAGCTTGGACAGTTTTGGGGACCGGTTTAAGATAATTTTCTGACTATCAAAGAGTCATATATTTGAGCTCCTTCTGAGTATAGATAAATTCGCCATCAGAATCAAATAGTTTTTTTTCTAAATCAAAATGCGCTTCGCTCGGAGTCTTATAATCCAGCGATTGATGCGGCCTTTCGTGGTTATAATAAAGAACATATTCTGCAATGTTGACACGAAGTTCATCGGGAGTAGTTGTATCACGCAAATAGAGATCTTCCCATTTTATAGATCCCCAGAAGCGCTCTGAGTGTGCATTGTCGGTTGCTCTTCCTTTGCCATCGTGACTGGGCCTAATCTTATTTTTTAACAACGTTGAGATGAAGAGGTCTCCAGTGAACTGGCTCCCTTGATCAGTGTTGAAAATTTCAGGAATGCCATATCGCTCCAGTGCACTCTCAAGTACCCGCGTGCAGAACACTTCGTCCATGGTGTTCGACATATCCCAAGATAATACCATTCTGCTATGCCAATCTATTACAGCAACAAGATACACAATACCATACCTGGTAATGATGTACGTAATATCCGTGCTCCACACTTGATTGATTTTCACTATTGGTTTCTCACGTGCAATGTACGGATACTTTTTATGCTCCTGCTTTGGTGCACTCAGATTGCGTTTACCACGTATCCCTTTGATGCCTAATGCACGCAGGGCTTGCTCACCTAAATATGCGTAAAAACCTATATTCGTTAAAAACGTCATTACAGCAGCTGATATAGATACTACAAAATAATCTTTGACACTTGCAGATCAGATAAATAAAACGTACATTGCTCAAAACTCGCTCTAGCAGGAGAAAGTAATGAGCTATGTACGTCCATTTACTTTATATAAATCTAAAAAATTTACAACTTTTATTGAAGCAATAGGCAATATCCCGGATAATCGACTGGATCGCAGTAAATTGCATTCTCAGGTTGATATAATCGTCTTGATCGTATTTGGTATGCTTGGAGGTGCAAATAATCCTTCAGAGATCAAAAGGTTCGGTGAGCGGCACAAGAAGAAACTTCGATATGTTCTTAATTGAAGATAGGTAAACCACTAGTTTGACTAGTGAGACTTTCAAGGCTTGGCCCATGGATTCAGTCGAAAAAAAATGTTGTTGATGTAAACTATCCGAGGGCTTGACGGTCCGAAGGATAGATTTATGTCATCAACAACATTTGAAAGCTTAAGCCATTCGAAATACGATTGCAAATATCACTTGGTATTTGTACCGAAAGGGCGCAAGAAAGTATTGTATGGGAAGGTAAGAGCATATTTGGCCAAAGTATTCCATGAATTGGCAAACCAAAAAGGTTGCAAGATCGTAAAGGGAAATATGGTTCAAGACCATGTTCATATGCTGATAAGTATTCCACCGAAATATTCAGTGGCAGAGATAGTCGGCTACATAAAAGGCAAAAGCGCTATTGCTGTTGCAAGACAATTTGGTGGAAAACAGCGTAACTTTAACGGTGAAAAGCTGTGGGCCAGAGGATATGCAGTATCAACTGTTGGTTTTAATGTTGAGCAAATCAAGCATTATGTTGAACATCAAACGCAGTTGGACGGTCTTGGTTATGATGAACAA
>Ga0207002_1034_pt1 | contig 27737 bp, 32 predicted proteins | sample Alteio_BWMinCont_88_FD_153473 | JGI IMG/M metagenome (GOLD analysis project Ga0207002, IMG submission 153473) | Enriched cells from forest soil in Barre Woods Harvard Forest LTER site, Petersham, Massachusetts, United States -... | ecosystem: Environmental > Terrestrial > Soil > Temperate forest >...
TCCATCACGAGTGCGAGCCGTGAAAAACTTCTTCTTATGCTCTACGAAGCGGCCATTAAATTTGTAAAGAAGGCCATTATCGCTTGCGAGATAAAAGATATTGCGGAGCGAGGATTAAATATTGGACGTGCTTACGACATCATCATGGAGCTAAATAACACTTTGAATTTTGAAATTGGTGGAGAGATCGCTAAAAATCTCGAGGCTCTTTACCTGTATATGACCGACCAATTGACTCAGGCGAATATCACCGGGGATGCCGCCCCCCTTCATACGGTTTTGAAGTTATTAAATACCCTGAACGATGGATGGGTTCAGGCTATAGATAGTTTAAAAAAGAAAAAAGATGAGACCATGGCAAGTGGCCCCCAAGGCCCGGGAGAGGACAAATGAATAAAACCGTCGATTACCTAGAAGAGAAGAACATGTATTTAGAAAAATTCCTTGGTCTAAATCGCGATTGGTTGGATCGTCTCTCTAGGGGGGATTATGCTGAAATCGAATCTTTCCGGGAGAATCGGGAAAATATTCTCAATATAGTGAAGCATTTAGATGCGCTCATTGAAACTCATTCTCGAAGAGAAGCAGGTCAAGACATTGAGCTTGCAATGAAGAAGATGATTAATTCGCTTTTAAATCGCAAAGACGCGTTGGTGAAGGCCATCCTCTCCCAGGATTTAGAAATCATGGAACTCATCTCTAATGCGAAATCCCAAATCATTTTGGAACTTCAGAATGTCCAAAAGGGTCGTAAGACAATCGGCTCTTATAAGAGTTTCAATCGAAAAGAGATAATAGACGAAAAGGCCTAGAGTCAAAGTGTTGACGCCATCGCCAACGGCGCGATGGCGAAGTAGTCCTAACGCACCCCTCTTCTTCCATTTTAACGTCAGCGACCTTTGGCACTAACGTTGCTCAGTTACTTTGAGAGGAGTACCTCGTCCCAAGGAGGGGATATGGACAAAAGCACTGAGATTATCAATTCAACACCAATAGCATGGCCCACTCCTTCGGTGCGCCAACCTACGCCTTCGATGAAGAAAAAAATATTTCAATCTCTTGAGGAGGCCTTCGCGGTTTTTGATGAAGACGGCGGCGTTGAAATTGAACTGCCTCCAATCCCACAAAAAGAAGATGTTCAAAACCAACTTATCCAAAATGCTCTCCTCCTCGTTGATAGCGGCGAGTATGTATTGTCACGAAATATTTTGGCCGAAATCTTAAAAAAGAATAATGAATGTACAGAAGCCATCCGCTGGATGGGGTGGTGCTTTAAACAAGAGGGTCAATTTTCTAAGGCTCAAAAACTCTATGAGAGACTTATTGAACTTAGGCAAACGGAACAAGATTACTTTGAACTCGGTGAAGTTTATTATTCTCTCAATGATGACATCAAGGCCATTCATGCCTGGCAAGAAGCCCTAACTCATTCTGGGTCAGAAAGCCCTCACCTCTTTGACCTTTATAAAGGGTTGGGAAATGCCTTTACGCGAAACGGGGACTACGAAAGTGCTGAAGAAAACTACAACAAAGCACATACATTAAGAAATAATTCCGATGCTCTCCAGGTTAATTTTGGATCCCTAGCTTTTCAAAAACAAAACTATCTTCAAGCTATGGCTTATTTTAAAGGGGCTTTAGAAATAAATCCTTTTAATGACCGCGCTTGGTGTGGGATTTCCCTTGTTGCTAGAGAAATGAAAGATTTTGAGTGGGCTAGAGCAACAGTACTAAAGGCCATCGACATTAATCCAAAGAACTCATCGGCTGTTGAAATCCTAGAGGTCCTAGATAATGGAACTTGAATTTATAAGGCTTGAGGACAATTCTTGGATTCCCTTACTTAATAAAACCCTTATTCATTCCGCGGTCAATCCACAAAGAGAAGCGTCAAGTTTCATTGATCATGAGTGGGGGAACTTAAAGGATGTTCAAACCGTCATTGTTTTCGGATTAGGCGGTGGCTTTCATATTGCCGAACTCCTTAGAAGAAAAAACTTTGATGTTCACGTAATTGAGGCTGAGGGCTCACTTATTCCAGCTATGAACGAGCGATGGCCAGACCTCATGAAACAAATCGACGTGTTTGCCAATTATCCCTCAGGTCAACTCGTTCGTGAATTACAAGACGCTGGGGCTTTCACCCATGCTTATGCCGTCCTAAAACATCCAGCCAGTGTTCGCATAGCTCCGCTCTTTTATAAAACAATTCAACTGGTCTTAAATGAGAGAACTCTCTTTAGACTTAGGGAATTGGTTGGGTCCAATGAAGGACTCTCTCAATTCTTGGATTCTTTAGATATTAATCACGATCAAATCCTCACACTCCCCATGGTTGAAGAAGCTTTGATTCGTAGAGGTAAGGGCTTAGACAAGGAAGGGCTCATATGGATGACTCTTCGAGAGTTGGTGGTATGAAGATTCTTGTCGTTAGCCTCCTTAGGCTTGGGGATATCCTATTATCGACGGCTGTTCTTCGAAGCCTGAAGAGACAGAACCCAAATGCTGAAATTCATATTCTTATCAACGGTCAATTCAAATCCGTGGCGACATTGATTCCCTATGTAAGTAAAGTTTTCTGTTTTGATCGCGATGGTCTTCAACACATGATTGGGACTCCTGATCACAGTCTTCTTGAGGCTTATTTTAGGATTGAAGACTTGGTTGAAAAGCTTCAAGTGGAAAATTACGACAAGGTTATAAACTTAACTCATAATCGTTTAAGCGGCTGGCTTACGGCCCTTGTGGGATGTAAGAACACTCAAGGGGTCGTCTACAATTCTGAAGGCCGATTTTCCGTCGGCTCAAGGTGGTTTGAGTACCTCAATGACAACACGGCCCCCAGTCTGAATAACGTTTTTCATTTCGTGGACGTATTTCACTACGGGGCCGAAGTGGCGACTCCAGATCGGCGAATTGAATTAAAAGAAGGGGAGGCGGGGAGAGTTTTTGCCCAAAATCTCTTTAAAAACCCAAACGCGCAAAGAATTGTTCTACAGCCGGGAACAAACGAGAAAAAGAAAACCTTTGGGACTAAGAAATGGAAAAATATCGCAAGCCTGGTAGCCCAGACCCAACCCGATGCTGAAATTTATATTCTAGGGGCGCCGTCAGAGCAAAATATTTTGGATGAGATCTGTGAGGGAACAAAATTTATTCCTGTTATGGCAAGCCTTGAAGAAGTTTTTAGTGTCCTGCAACTAAGTCATATGCTCATTACTGGTGACACCAGCATCAAACATTTAGCGACCGGAACAAAAATTAAAATTCTTGAAATAAGTTTGGGTAGTTCAGAACTTCGTAAGACGGGGGCTTACATATCAGGAGCCATTATTCTTCAGGGTAAGGTTCCCTGCGCTCCTTGCTCCCATCGCACGGCCTGTACTCAAAAAACCCACGAATGCGCCGATAAAGTTTCAGAAGAACTCATTGCCTTGACGGTGGGCGCCATGCTCCGTCAAGATGAAAGTGCTCTAAGAATGTTGGCCCATGAATTTAGGGATGAAGCCACCGTTCTTCGCACGCAAATCAACACTCAAGGGGATTGGGCCGCCTATGAATTGGGAAATCGCTTTTCCCAAGACGAAATTGGACGTTGGATCGATCGCACGAGCTCAAAGCTTTTCTTAGAGAAAACCCATGAAAAGCAAATTGGGGAATTCGGCAGTGAAGGTTTAGAGCTTAAAGTGTTATTGGAGAATATTTTTCCTGATCAATCATGGAGAGAATGGGTTTCCGAACTCAAAGAAATGGAAAAGCAGGTTATCTGGTTTGAAGAGCAAATTGTAAAATTGCTCGGACGCCTAAAGGAGATCTTAGTTCGAATGGATAGTGGAACTTATTTAGATCGCTATATTTCGGAGCTAAGACAGTTCTGTGAGAAAGTGGAGATGACACCGCTATTTCAAAGTTATGGAAAACAAATTTCTTTGATCCTGGACGAAGTTCCAACTGGAGCCGCCCCTTTTGTCACCGTTAAACATCTCCGTGAGCAGCTGGGCACAGCCCATCAACGAACAAAAATCGAATTAAAACTAATCCGGGGTTTACAGACCGGTTTTATGGAGGTTGTATGAGTTCCGAAAATTCAGATCTACGCCAGCATCTTCAAACGGTTTTGTCAGAGCTTGATAAACTCTCTCAACAGATCCGCGACTCCCATGATTTTTCTGAGTCCGCTGAACTTGTTTTATGCCTTCGTGAACTTGTTCAAGAACAGGTAGAGAGCCAATATTGTGAAAATTTTAGTTCTACAACTCACGCGGCTGGGTGATATTCTTTGTACAATGCCCACTTTATTGGCATTGAGAAGAACATACCCTGAAGCTGAGATTCATTTTTTAGTGAGAAAGCGTTTTGCACCGGCGGCCCTGGTGACAAAACCTTATGATCATCTTTGGCAATGGGATGCCAAGAGATTGCTCGGGGATTTTATTGTAGGCAAGGGCTCCATCACCGATGGAATTACGCGCCTGTCCGAGACCATCCATCAACTTCGCCAAGAAAACTTTGATAAAATCATAAATCTGTCTTTCTCTCCGTCCAGCAGCTTTATTACCCATCTTATTTCCCAAAATAAAATTCCAACAAAGGGTTACACGCGTACTGAAGATTTTTATCTTGCTGTTCCAGATGAGCCCAGCGGTTATGTCCGAGCACAGGTAGGTCTTGATCGAAGCAATAGGCGACACATTATTGATATTCTCAGCGACGTAGCCCAGGTAAAACTCGTCGATTCAGACTTACACCCTTTTGCTATCGACGAAAAAAAGGAGGGAATTGTTTGTCATCTTGGCGCAAGTAGAGATCACAAGACGTGGCCCTCGATCTCATGGATTGGGTTTTTTAACCGCCTTGCTCAAACTCAAAATGAGTCTATAACTTTGATCGGCTCAAATGACGATATTGAATTAGCTCAGGAAATTTTGACTCAAATTAAAAGTGATAAAATTATAAATAGTGTTGGCAAGACAAGTTGGAACGAGCTCATTTCTATCCTGAGAATTGCAAAGCTTTTTATTGGAGCAGATAGTGGGCCCCTTCACGCTGCAAGTCTTGCAGGATGTAAAACGTTAAACCTAAGCCTGGGTAACGTTAGATTTTGGGAGACGGGTCCTACTGTTAAGGGGAGTCGCGTTCTTCGAAGTCGAGAGCCGCAACATTTAATGTCGGATATTGTTTTCAATCACTGTAAAAACATGCTCGATGATGGAGATCAATTTAGTGAGAGTGCCCTTTGCACCGGTGAATCAGATTTGCGATATAAGGTTTATGGTGGAACGAATTTTGAACCCGATGCCTGGGGAACGGTGCACTGGATGTATTTTGGAGGGCCGCGCCCTCAATTCTTAGGGGATCTGCCCGAAGCTTTAAAACAAATCGAAGAAGTTACCGACATCGCCGTCCTGCAAGTGGACGCACTAAAGCAAAATGCCGAAAAAACTGAAATTATAGGAATTCTTGATAGCCTCGATGACGTCTTAGAAATAATGCGTAAAAGTATTCCCCCCATATCGCCCCTCTTGGAAGAGTTTAGGGGTAGCAAGGAGAATATTGCACCCGGATCTCGAGATGAAGTTTTCGATAAAACTCGCCAATGCTATCTGAATTTAAAGGGGCGAGTTTCTGCCTTGCAAACGAAAGGATGAGTTTATGAACAAAATGACCGAGCTGACTTGGAATAGTGACGACATCCAAAGAGAGTTTCCCCATATCCAAACCTTAGGTGAGTTAATCACTGTGACCTCTGATAAAGCTCGCGAACAGGGAGAGTTTGTCTGCGCCGTGCAAGTCAATGGACTGGTTCTAAATGAAGAACAAGAAACTAACTTTGACAAAACTCCAATGAAAGAGGTGAAGAAATTCGCCATCAGAATGCAGACTCTTAAAATTTTGCTAGACGAAAGTTTAGTCCAGTGTGCATATTTTTTGGGACAACTGACCATGTCTTTAGAGAACGCAGCCCAGATGTTTCGGGCAGAAGATCTCACTGCGGCCCACAAATTCTATAGGACGTGCATAGACGGCGCACAACTCTTTATTGAGATGATGACTCACTACAAGATCGCTTATCAAAACTCATTTGGCCCCTGCCCGGAATCTTGGACCTCCTCTGAAGTTCGAATGGCAGGTGTTCTAAGACAGATACTTGAAGCCTATCGACAAAAGAACTATATTCTAGTTGCGGATCTTTTGGAGTACGAACTGAGTCCGATTCTGTCCCAATGGCGTATGGATCTCATAAGCGAAGATAAGGATCTTAGTGATTCAAAAGGCGAAGGAATCAGTCCAACCCAAAGTTCTAATTGTTGACGACGAAGAAGCCATCTGTGCTGCCGCAAGGCGCCTGCTTCGAAGTAAAAATATTGATTGTGTCACAGCCTCTACCCCACAAGAAGCTCTAAAAATTTTAAAAAGGGAAGACTGTTGGGTGGTTGTCTCTGATTATCGTATGCCGGAAATGTCAGGCACAGAACTTCTCGAAGAAATTAAAAAAAATTATCCTAATATTTCTCGGCTTATGCTTACGGGTTTTTTAGAGTTGCCCATTATTCAAGAAGCCATTAATCGGGCTTCTGTTTTTAGATTCATCACCAAACCATGGGATGAAACTGAACTTCTTTTGGGAATTGAGACTGCGATCCAACATTCAGGAAGAAAAAGAACGAATTCCCAGTTGGCCCATGAAATTGGTGTACAAAATCAAAAATTAGAAGAGCTCACTCAAAATCTTGAATCAGAGGTTATGAAACGTACTCAAGGTATAGAGGAGAGTCGGCGCATGGCCGAAAGTAAGCAAAAACTTGTTCGGGAACTGACGGGGTTTGTTAAAAATCTGTCCCGTGTTTCAACAATTCCCCAACTTTATGAAGTTCTCTATTATGAGATGACCAGGTTTCATGGAGTTTCCGTTCCTTATCTTTTGACATTTGAAGAGCACGGGCGCGGAAGACTTTATTGGATGCAACACGAAAATCTCCATGAAAAACACATATCCTCTCTTCCTCAACATTTCGGATCTCTAAGGTTGCGAACTTCTTCTCCCGAAGATCGCGTTTGGTGGGAGAGTCATATTAAAAAGGAATGTCGCCAACTTGTGACCATTCCTATTCGTGCCAGAGAGATTCCTTCGTCCCTTCCTGTGGCCCTCTTCTTAGTTGAACACGATTTAGACAAAGGAAAGCTTGTCGATTTTTTGGAGAGGATCACGGAAAGACTTCAACCTGTTTCCATTGTCTTAGATAAAATTATGCTGAGGCATCAGCTTGAAATCGCAGCGGAGCAGTGGGAGGCCACATTCGACGGCTTTCGCGATCCCATTGCTGTGGTTGATAAAGAAGAAAAAGTTATTCGCGCCAATAAAAATTTCTTTAAAAAAGATCAATCCCGTTGTTATGAAATGTTTGATAAACGGACCGAGCTTTGTATCGATTGCCCCATGCCCATCGCCATTTCGAGTCAAGAAGCGGCATCGGGGTTAGTTCGGACGGCGACCCAAAAGAGCTACAGAGTTTTAAGTTATCCGGTATTGGGGAGTGACCAGGTGAGGCGGGTTGTTAATCACTACACCGACATTTCTCATGAACGTGATCTCTACCTTAAGTTAGTGCAGTCAGAAAAATTAGCAGCTGTGGGTTTGCTTGCGGGAAATATTGCCCACGAATTAAATAATCCGCTTTCCGGAATTAGAGCTTTAGCCCAGCTCCTGAAGAGTGAAACGAGCCCTTCAAGTCCCCATCATGCCGATCTAGACGAAGTGGAGAGGGCTGCGATCCGTTGTCAGCAGATTATTAAAAATCTACTAAATTTTAGCGAGCCCTCAACGGAATATGATGAGAACGTCGACATTAACGATTTAATTTCCATTACACTTCCCCTTTTGAAAACCAATTTGAGAAATCAAAATGTGCACACTTATTTTGCTGAATCAATTGAAAAGGTAAAGCTCCAACCCAGTCAAATTCAACAAGTTATTTTTAATTTGGTTAACAACGCATCTCAGGCCATGGCTTCCGGGGGAGTTCTTACGATCAAAACATGGCAAGAAAAGGGAAAGGTCTGCTTTTCCATTGCCGATTCGGGTCCCGGGATCCCTCCTGAACTTCACCAACGGATTTTTGAGCCTTTTTTTACGACAAAGGGTGTGGGCACGGGGACGGGCTTGGGACTTTCCGTAAGTCGAAGTATTGTCGAGAAATTTGGTGGCCAATTGACTTTAGAAAGCAAAATGGGATTGGGGACGGTTTTTACAGTGGTATTGCCCTCGAAACCTCTGGCAAAATAAGAGCTGAAGATGAAGATTTTAGTTGTTGATGATGAATTGATCGTAGCGAGGGCCCTTTCCCGAGCCTTTTCGGCCAAGGGTCATGATGTCACGGTGGCCCACAGTGGTGAAGAGGGCTTAGAAAAGTGGATTGAAAATTCTCCCGACGCCGTTATGCTTGACGTCGTTATGCCCGGTCTAACGGGCCCTCAAGTTATTGAAGAGTACAAAAAGAGAAAAAACATGAAAACCCACACCCGAGTGATATTAATGACAGCACATTCTGGGGTTAAGGGGCGTGAACCCGCTCTGGAATTGGGGGCCGATGATTTTATTCAAAAGCCCTTTGAAAACATTTTCAATCTTGTGACCCGAATTGAAGATCTTGTGAGGTCGAAATAAATGACAGAGAGTTTATTTCCGTTTAAAGCGAAATTGAAAAGTGGCGATAAAGAAGTTCAAGTGGAGATTATTCAAGTTTCCCATTCCGGGTTGAGGATCGATAGTTTAAAAAACCCACTTGGTGTAAATAAAGTTTTTGAAGCCTCCTTTATTTTTCCACTTACGAATAAAACTGCTGAAGTGACTGTGGTGGTTTTCAAGTCTTACGCGGAAATCGTAGATGATTTTGGGGCGCCCAGAAGAACTCGTCATCTCAATGAACTTGTTTTTAAGAACCCCACGAGAGCCTTTAATGAGCTCTTAATTTCTTTTTTAGCGAATCTCTCCCATAGAACTAAGGTTTAATTTTAGTGCGGATCATTTCTGGAAAATTTAAGGGTCATAAGCTCGTCTCCTTTGACGAAGAACATATTCGTCCTACCACCGATCGGGTAAAAGAAAGTGTATTCAATATACTCACTGCGCATTTGGATTCGGCACGGGTCCTCGACTTGTTTTCGGGGACGGGAAGTCTTGGTCTTGAAGCTTTCTCAAGGGGGGCTTCAACGGTTGAAATGGTCGAGATCAACCCCAAGTCCATAAAGGTCATTCAAAAGAATCTGGCGCGGCTGAAAATTACGGAGGGAATAAAAATTTTAAAACGAGACGCAATGGAATTTGTAAAAAAGTACAATGGGTTACCCTATGACGTTATTCTTATAGACCCTCCTTTTCCGTTAAAGATCTGTGAAGCTATATTGAAAGAAATTAGCCAATCACAAGTTGCAAATAGCGGGACTCGAATTTTCATTGAGCACTCAAAGCAGGAGCCCTTGCCCCTTGAAATTGATTCCTTGAGATGCATTGACACTCGCAGTTATGGTGATAAACTTGCTGCGTTTTATGAGAAAAGGGAATAAAAATGATTGCAGTTTATCCAGGGAGTTTTGACCCTCCAACCCTTGGTCATATCGATGTCATCAGGCGGGCCGTCAATATTTTTGGGGAGCTCACCGTACTTGTCGCGGAAAGCTCCAAAAAAACCAGTCTCTTTACGGCTCAAGAAAGAAAAACCCTTTTAGAAAAAGTTCTTGAGGGGAAGAATGTTAGGGTCGAGATTCATAGCGGCCTTACTGTCGATTACGTTAAAAAAATTGGCGGAAAAGTGATTATCAGAGGTCTTCGTGCTGTTTCAGATTTTGAATATGAACTTCAAATGGCCACTATGAATCGAAAACTTCAACCCACCATCGAGACTTTAATTATTATGACCGGCGAAGAGTTTTCATACATATCGTCAAATACAGTTAAAGAAGTGGCCCATCATGGGGGGGATATTTCAAAGGTCGTTCCTCCGACGGTTGATGAGGCCGTTAGAAAAAAAATGAGGTTATAAGATGCTCGCTACCCGTGCCCAACGCCTTAAGCCTTCTGCGACATTAGCGCTCAACGCGAAAGCTCATGACCTTACAAGAGCCGGTCGGGATATTGTGAGTCTCGCGGTAGGTGAGCCTGATTGGGATACATTTAATTATATTAAAGAGGCAGCCAAAAAGGCCCTCGACGAAGGTTTTACAAAATATACTCCTGCGGCGGGCATTCCAGATTTACGTGCAGCTCTTGTAGAGAGAACAAAAATCGATTTGGGTTTAACCTATGAGCCAAATCAGGCGTTAGTGGGATTAGGAGCCAAACACGTTATTTATAATTTGCTCCAAGTTCTATGTAATCCCGGTGACGAAGTTATTATTCCGACTCCTTATTGGGTGAGCTATCCGGTGATGGCAGAGCTTGCCGAGGCCAAGGTTGTTGCTCCTGTTTGCTCTCAAAAAACAAATTTTAAATTGAGCCCAGAAGTTTTAAAGAATGTTCTAAGTGCAAAAACAAAAGTTATAATTTTAAATTCTCCGAATAATCCCACGGGACAAGTCTACACTGCTGAAGAATTAAAAAATCTTGCCAATGTTTTAGAGCGAACGGGTGTTTGGGTTATTAGCGATGACATTTACGATCGGATGGTTTTCACCGGTGATTCCATTGTACCAAATATCGCTCAGGTTAACGAAAAATTACGAGAACGAGTTCTTCTCGTCAATTCCATGAGCAAAACTTACAGTATGACCGGTTGGCGACTAGGGTCTGTGATCGGTGATAAGCGCGTGATTGATGCCTGTGCGAATTTTCAAAGCCAAAGTTCAAGTTCTGGTGTGACCTTTGCTCAAAAAGGGGCCGTCCAAGCTTTGCTTGGACCTCAAAAAGACTTTGAGGAAGCATTAAAGGAATTAGCTTCAAGAAAATCTATAGTTTCAAAATGTTTGACCGAAGCCAATATAGAATTTCTTGAACCCCAGGGGGCTTTTTACTTTTGGCCTTCGATTGAAAAATTTCTTGGCCGTCGAACCCCTCAAGGTACTGAGATCAAAACATCCACTGAGTTTTCTGCGGCTCTTCTTGATCTTGAAGGAGTGGCTGTGGTGCCTGGAATAGAATTTGGGATGGAAGGTTTTGTCAGACTAAGTTATGCCCTAAATGAAAAGCGCCTTTGCGAAGGTATGTCTCGCATCCAACGCTTTGTTTCTTCACTCAATTAAGTGATTAACTCCTCGACCTCCGCCTAGCCCAGCAGATTAAACAGGTCGTCAAACACATTGCCGATAAATGCCTAACATATTAAACTTAAAGGAGAAGGGGAGGGTTCAAGGATGGGCCTGCTTATATTTCTACAAGTCATATTTGACTTGGCTTTTATTGCGACCGCGACGCTTTTATTAATCGAGAGATCAAAATCTAAAACCCTGGAGGATCCCCGTTTAAGTCGGGGCCTTCAACTCCTCTCTAGTAAAATTGCAATTTTACAAGACCTTATGGATCGCTCTGAAGCCATGTCACGACAGCTGACACAACTTATGGACGGAAAAAGGCAAAATATTCAGGAGAGCCTTGAAGAAGTTGAAGTTCATCTTCATCGAATTAAAAAAGCCACCGAGAAATCCCAAGAAGTGGCAAAAATTTTTCAAGAACAAATTCCCCATCGAGAGATTATTGAGAGACAAACCTCAGCAAAATATTTACAAGCGGCAAAGTTAGCTAACAAGGGCCTTTCATTCGAAGAAATTGCAAAACAAGTTGATATTCCTCGAGGGGAGTTAGATCTTATCGTAAAAGTGAATCGAGAAAGACTTCTTGTGGAAGAAGAATCTGCCTGGGCCACTCCACCACCCCAACAAGCTCAAGAATTTGTGTCCACAAGTTTTATGGCCAAAATTGCAAATGGAGGAAATAAAGAAGCCCAAGTCACCCCCGTTATTTTCAAAAAAATTGCAGCCGTTGATGAACTGGATCTCAAAACGTGAAACCCCACCTTCGAAGTCTTAAAAAGGGCCAAGAGGTTTGGGCTGTGGTAGAAGAAACCATAGCCCTCAACGAAATCATCATTAATTTTTCAGGAGATCTCCTGAGAGTCAAAAACCAAACCGAAAGAAATTTTAGAGTAGGGCAAAGAGTTTTGTTGTCCGTGCATGGTGTGGCCCCTTTGAAGCTCAAACTTATCGTTCGCTATGGGAAAGAAAAATCTTCCCGCGTCATCGACTTATCAATTTAAATTTAATTTGTAGCCACGGGGCCCGTCGGAGAAAGTAGCCCTGAGTGGGCCTCTAGGATAAAATCCCAACGAATCTTGATTGTGCCATCGGATTCTACAATTCCCTTTGGAGGATTTGGAAATGGCGCTGCCGATTGAAAAGCTTCAATGGCGGCATCATCTAAATCCTGAACTCCTGAAGCCCCCAAAACCTGAACCTTTACAAGTTTACCTGTGCTGTCCAAGGTTATAATAAGTTTTGTGATTTTTTCTTCGTCAGAGGCGATATGTCTTCCGCTTGCAAATATGCGATTAACCTTTTCTTTGATTTTGGGCTCCCAAAATAAACGAAGTCTTTCTTTGATGCGATTGTAATAGGAATAGTAGACAAATTCTCTGGAACTCAAAAGAGTTTGGGGGCCTGTTTTTAAACCTTTCAGGAAATCATCGGTCTGACTTTGAGGGCCCGGATTTTCTACTCCCGCAGGAGCTTTGTCCCAATGAAACTCTGGTTTCAAATCGGCAAGTTTGGGCAGAACCACGTTCCCATCTGGTGAAGCCTCAAGAGGTTTCTTTGTCGTTTTGGGCGAATTCTTTTTGACGATCTTCTCTTCTTGCATCTTTTTATTTTCTGGAGTTTTTTGCGCTAAGCCCATTTTGGCATCATTTTGAAATTTGCCATTTTGGGCGGCCTTTGTTTCTTCGGCAACTTTTTGGTCGTATCTCGAAAGATATTTGGCTTTCTTATCAATTTCATCGTTGATGCGTTTTTCGCTTTGTTCCACGATTTGTTTAGGACTTAGTGCGGCTAGTTCATCTGCTGTTTTTTCAACAATTGTCACTTCCACAGATTTATTTTCTTTCGGGGGAAGATGTTTGAGGTATACGTAAAGGCCGACGCCGAAGTGCAGGAACAATGAGAAAATTATGGCGACTACAAAAAGATTTTTTGTGAAGCGTTTCATGCTCTAAACCTATCGACATGAAGAGGTGATTTCTTGATGCCAAGGGGTCCCCTTATTTAGACAGTAGATCATATGATCTTCGGTTAGGATGATGGATCAATCCTCGACAGAGGTCTAAAACTCTAAGGCGTAATTAATGGGACTCGGGTTCAAATAAAAGAAGGGATACACTAGGTTAATGAAGGTAAAAGTGTCTGGCCTCACTGACGTGGGCCTTAAACGCGATAACAACCAAGACTACTTTATCGTTGATGAGAACCTCGGCCTCTTTATTCTAGCCGACGGAATGGGCGGCCATCTTGGTGGAGAAGTCGCTAGCCAAATCGCTTCCGAAACAATTCAGACAGTAGTCAAAGAACATTCCATTAAAAAGACCACTCTTTTGACTCCAAGTGAAATTCTTCAATCAGCCTATTCCCATGCCTGCCAGGCTGTGTTCAATCAGTCCCAGGAAGATGTAAAGCTTAAGGGCATGGGAACAACGGCCGTATCTGTCCTCATGGGCCAAAAGAGCCTTTACGTTGCTAATGTAGGAGATAGTCGATGCTATCTCATTCATCCTCCTTATATTTGGCAGATGACTGAAGATCATTCTCTGCTCAATGAGCAAATTCGCGCAGGTCTAGTTAAGCCCGAGCAAGCTGCGCTTTTTACAGCGCGAAATGTCATTACACGGTCGGTTGGTTTTGAAGAAACGGTCTCGGCCGACATTGTTGAAAGAGAGATCACCGAAGGCGACTACCTTCTTCTGTGTTCTGATGGTTTAAGTGGACTCGTTTCCGATCGTCGAATCTGCGACGTTTGCCTTACTTTGCCATTTGATGATGTGGCTCCAAGGCTAGTTGAGGAAGCCAAACGCAACGGGGGGGATGACAACATCACCGTAATTTTTATCCAGATTCACCCTTAGGTACCAGGTTCCTTTTTGCGGACGTCCGCAAAAAGGAACCTGGTACCTTTATCTTGCGTAGGCCAAAATCTTGGTCTAGTTTAACCACTTAAAGCTTGATCCTATTTTTGCCTCGCGTTATAAACTTAACTTAGGGGAAACGTTAAGAAATCGACCGGCGATACCGATAGGTTTTATAGTAGGATTTAAATCCTTGCGGAGGGTTTTTTTGGACAACAAATACATCACCTTGATGGTGATCCCGGACAGAAATAGCAAAGTGAAGAAGCTGGTCATTTCCGCCAGCCACTTGAAGCTTTTTTTCTGTCTTGGGGCCTTGGTCTTTGTCCTTGTTGCCGCCGTTTTTGTCGATTACTTAAGCCTCCTCACTCAAAGTATAGAGAACAAACGCCTCCACGCCGAAAATGCCGAACTCAAAGCCCAGTTTCAGGTTATTGAAGGGAAGCTTAATAGCGTTGAAGCGGCCCTAGATCGCATCAAAACTTTTGCCACCAAACTTAAATTAATTACCGCAGTCAATGACCCTGAACGGGGTTTGAATTTGGCCATGGGTCCAATTTCTAGAAATGCCCGGGCTGCCGATGAACTCAGCGACACAGATTCCCAAAGAACACCCGCATCAAAAATGGTCGATGAACCCGTTTTTAAACCAAAAAATATTCAAGAGCTCACCAGCGGTGAATTGGCCCAAGAAGAAGATCACGATTATGCAAAATTGAGCATTCGTGTGGATCAAGTTTCAAAGCTCACACAACTTCGTGAGCAAGGCGTTATGGAACTTTGGGAATTGCTCCAAGATAGATCTGCTCTTCTCTCAGCCACACCATCAACAAAGCCCGTTCAAGGTTGGTACACATCGCGATTTGGTTACAGAGTTTCCCCATACACGGATAAGCCCATGATGCATGAGGGTTTGGATATTGCTGCCGCTCCCGGCACTCCCGTTTTTGCCACGGCTGATGGAACTGTCACTTTTGCAGGCTATGATCCTGGTTATGGAAAATTAGTTATTATTGATCATGGTTATGGGGTTGAAACTCGCTATGGGCACAATTCAGAAATTCACGCCACCATCGGCCAAAAAATTCGTCACGGTGACCGCATTGCCGCTGTCGGAAGCACCGGCCGCTCCACAGGGCCCCATCTTCACTATGAAGTTCGAGTGAACGGTCAGCCCATTGATCCTATAAATTATATTTTAGAAGAGTAGATCATTAGTGCCGCACCAGCCTGAGAAAGTTTAATCTTCAAGCAGGCGCGACACTAGTGAGTTAGCCAAAGTTTCATCAATGTGATCATCGTCGTAAAACAAATTGTAAGAAAAGCGCCTAGTTTAATAGTAAGACGATATTCTATTTGTTTCATTTCGTGTCTTAGGTCTTTCGTATTATTTTGGATGGTGTTTTCAAGATCATAAACGACCTTTTCGAGATCTTTTTTTAAGATATTCAAATCTTGCTTCGTTGCCAACTCCCCCTCGACAATTTCTGAAATAACTTGAAGCTGTATTTCTGCCTGGGCTCGTGAAAATCCAGCTTCTTCCAATTGCTTTGAGGCATTGAAAAGTCCCGGTATACTTCCAATACCATTTATTTTGATTTGGAAAAAAATTTCGGACGGATATTCGGAAACTAGTCGCCTTCGGCTTTGGCAGGTTCAACGTCCACAGCGATGTCGGGGTAGCCGGACCAGTCCGCCATGAAATTGTAAGCCTCTACTAATTGGCTTTCGCTCATTTTAACAACGGCGTTATCAGCACACGGAGTCGATAAATTTAGTTTTGATGGTTTTGGTGGAACCCTAAGTTGTGCGTAAATCGTATTTTTTATTTTGTTGACGACGTAAACAGCCGTTCCCGAAGGCACCAAACAAAGACCGTCTTTTTCAGCGTAGCTCACATAAGTGGGTTCTAGAGTTACGAAAAAAATAATCTTGGATTCTGTAAATGTTTTTGGAGGACGAGCTAACCCCCTCTGTGGAAAAGAAAGGATTGAGAGAAATGTCGCCAAGGTAATAAAAAGCTTTCGAATCAACATGAATGTCTCCTAGAGCAGGACTTATGCCGCCGCTGTCGAGACTTTAGATGGCAAACAAATAGACACTGATGAATTTTTTATAATTGAAAGCCAATAAACAGCGTTTATAGGGCAGTTTATCGCTTGCTGTATTGGTAACGAGCGCGAGCACCACGTTGACCGTATTTCTTACGCTCTTTCATACGCGGATCACGAGTGAGAAGACCTGCTTTTTTTAGAACAGGGCGAAGTTCAGCATTCCATGCAATAAGAACGCGGGCAATTCCGTGTCTGATAGCGCCGGCCTGGCTGGCTTCTCCGCCGCCTTTGACGGTGACATCCAGATCGAATTTCCCGTGCATGGCTGTTGTGTCGAGAGGTTGTTGGAGGATCATTTGGCCAGTTTTACGTTGTAGATATTTATCAAAAGGAATGGCATTAACCGTGATTGTTCCTTTTCCGGGCTTCATAAAAACTCGAGCGGTGCTGGTTTTTCTTCTTCCCGTTGCGTAAAATACTTTTTCTGCAGCTGCCATTTAAATCATTCTCCTAAAATTATGAATTAAGACCAGGTTCTGAAGGCGTAAGGGCTTCGGGCTTTTGCGCTTTGTGCGGATGTTCGGGCCCTTTATAAACTTTGAGTTTGTTAATCATATGACGGGCTAATTTATTTTTTGGAAGCATTCCTTTGACGGCTTCGCGAATAATGAAATCAGGTTTTGCTTCCCGCATTTGCTCAGCAGACATGGACTTCAAACCACCAAACCATTCGGAGTGACGATAATATCTTTTTTCTACCCATTTATTTCCAGTGAGCTCAATTTTTTCAGCATTTATAACAACGACGAAATCACCGGTATCAACATGGGGTGTGTAAGTGGCTTTATTTTTTCCGCGAAGAAGATGGGAAATCTCTGTTGAAAGGCGCCCTAGAACTTTGCCCGTGGCATCAATGACATGCCACTTTTGTTCGATCTCACCAACTTTGGCATTGTACGTTTTTTGCGTGTTTGTTTTTGCTTTTTCAGCCATAAATACCTTCTAAAACGGTTTTGATGTAAACCGAATTTCTACAGTGGTCGTGCCAGGTTGTCAAGTTCCGCCGGATAGTAGACTCGAGTTAAATAGAGGCCTTGGGGCTGAACAGAAGGCCCCGCTTGCATTCTCTCTTTGGAGGTCAAAAGAGCCGGTATACTGCCTTCGTCCCTTAAGCCCATTTCGATTTGAATGAAAGTTCCAACAATATTTCGAACCATCTGTTTTAAAAAGCCGTTTCCATTGATCTCAAATTCAATATAATCCCCGATTTTCGTGAACTTAGCAGAGTTTACCGTCCTAACAGTGGTGTTAACGGCACTTCCTTCAGAGCGAAAACATTTAAAGTCGTGGGTGCCTAAGATCATCTTGCAGGCTCGATTGAGCCTTTCGAGGTCAAGAGGTTTTCTAAGCCAAAGAGATCTGCGGGCCCGTAAAGCCGAAGGCAGGGGTTCGTTCCAAATTCTGTAAGTGTAAGTCTTACTGATTGCCGATCGTTGGGCGTGAAAGTGAAACGGCACAAGTTCAGCTTTTTTTATCGTGATGTCAGGGGGGATCAGGGCTTGAAAGAGGTGGGCGAAATTATACCCCTTCACATCTTTTGGAGCGATAAAGTGGGCCACTTGATTTTCCGCATGGACTCCAGAGTCTGTTCGACCCGCACCCATAAGATGAATCTGTTTTTTAAAAAGTTCGAATAGGGCCGATTCGATGGTTCCTTGAATGGAGGGAATGCCCGAGCCCTGTCGTTGCCAGCCCTGGTAATTTGTGCCGTCGTATTCTATGGTGAGTTTTACTTTTCCAAAGGGTGCACGGATTTTTAATGCCTCAAAATTCAAATGAAAAGCCACCCTCAAACATCATTGCCGAAAAATCAAATTCACCTAAGCCGATAAATTGGCGAATACCGGCGGTCAAGTAGAGATGATTTATACCAAATTCTTTACCCATATTGAATAAACCTTCGCGGTCTAAGAAATCAATTTGAAATTGCAGTCCTGCTGCGTAATGGGCCGCCGCACTTCCACCAAATTTGGCTTGGCCCGGACTTGTTGCAATAGTTGGAATTTCAAAAATACCAAAATAATCAACTCCCGCTTCACCATAAGGGACAAAAAGTTGCCGATCCCAAAATTCGAGATGATAAACAGCCGCTTCTGTAAGGGGTAAAACAACAAGGAGAAGTTCTTCTTGGGATTGAAAATTGGGAGGAGTGACAAATCGCCCGTCCCCTTCGGCGGTGAAAAAACCAATTCCACTTTTTAAACCTAATTTTCCAAAGGACCGGAAAAAATCCCACTCATAATCGAATTGAAACATGGGGACAGATTTTTCTCCGTAAACATTGGCATAAGTAACCCCCGCAACGCTGCTCTGAAGGTTAGAGGGGTAATATGAACCTATATGAAAACTTGCGTAATGTTTTGAAGGTTTCACTTTTACCGGGGGAGATGTGGTCTTTGAGGAAGATAGATTTCCAGCCGCAGATTCTGTGGCCCCATCATCCTCATCTCTTGTGTAAGGAGCAACCGTGGTGTGCACTTTATCCTTGGGGGGTGCGACCCTTTTTTGGGCAATGTCATCGCTTACTTCTTCATCGTGAAGTTGTCGGGCATGGATGGCATCTTGTTGTGCATCGGCTTTAGGGTCTGGCACAACCAGATCTGATTGGGCATCACTTGTAGGAATAACGAGATCTGAATCAGACGGCTTTGCACTTGCAAGTGGAGTTAAAAAAATTGTCATCAGAAATGCGACCTTGGCCAAGGTCACGTGATGTCCTCTAATATTTTTCTAGATCTTCTTAATTGAATAAGTAAAAGAGGCAACATAAGAAGTGTCGAGATCAGAAGTGCGGCATTAAACGCGCCAATCTTCAAAGCTAACCAGCCATAACCGATGACGGGATAAAGTACCGTGCGAACAACGGCACGAATATCGTCACGATCTCGGATTTTATCAGCAAGAGCATTTCCATTTTTATAATACCAGTAGACGAATTTTTTTCCGCTTGACGTCTTCATCAAAATTTTATCGCGAAACTCTCTTAAAATTTGAACTTGTTTGGCCATGGGAGTTCCGTAGGCCGCTGTCGCAATAAAACACTGCCCATTTTTTTTCAGTAAACCTGCGATCTGGTCGGGCTTGGCGGCGTGCCACTCAAAAGGAAGGGGAGGATTAGCAGGGGTGTCGTCACCCGAAGCTGCCGATTCTATGTAACCGATATTCCCAGCACCGTCGACGATCGAAGACCTAAAGTAATAACTCGTTCCATTGCTTAAACCCGTGATGGCGGCGTTACCAGTAAGGTTCCCGTTACCGTCGAGTAAAATCTGAAAATAGGGAATAGTCGTCGCGGGTTCCACATTGTCGGCGTTGATAGTTTGGAAAGTTGTTGAGCTAAATGCTGTATAAACATCGGGGCCCGTTACATAATAAAAATTAACGGCATAGGCTTGGCTGAGGCCGATGCCACCCGGTAAGGGTTGGTTAATATCGACTTCTCCATCCCCCGGAAATGTTTGAAAACTATAAAGACCGATTTGATCGGTAATGCTTGAATTAATGGGAATTGACGATTGCACAGTGAAAGTGAAAGTGAGCAAATCTTCACCGGGGCCGTAGTATCCATCTCCGTTGGCATCGGCGATAATATAAAGTTGCGCTTGTACGGGAGTTGTCGGGTTCGTCGCAACACATGTTGAACTAATACCAAGGGTGGCATCGCTACTTAGAGCATTACAGATATCTCCGAAGTGGAGGGTTGTCGCTGTGGCCACATTATTTGCCGTATAGGGCATTTGAAAAACGGCAGTTCCGATTGTAGAGATAAGTGTTCCTGGAGCCGCGCCTGCCACGGGAGCCGTACTTCCAGAAGTGACATATCGTATGTACAGCGTAGCATTTCCGGTGGTTGCTACGGAGTCAGTGGCTTGAAAATAAAATAACGAAGTAGGGTCACGACAGTTGGGGTTAACTTGGAAGCTCGCGGGAGTACAAGGAACCGCGGGGTTTGCTGCCGCCCAATTTGGAGGACTTAGTCCATCGGAGATGCCACTGGGATTACTATAATAAAAGGTGGGTCCCCCAGCCGTAACAGTAGAAGCAACAGCATTTGACGCATTTGTGCCCGTGGTCGCAATTGTAATTGTGGCGAAACTTGTTGAACTTAAACTAAAAAATAGGATTAACGCGAGGTGACGTCTCATACTGAAATGTCACCACGCCTTGACCCATCTTTCAATAGCAAAAAAGGCTATTTGGGCCCTTATAAAAACTGGTGGTGTACAAATTCAAAGAATTGATTGAGTTCCATAAAATGAATATCAATGTCCATAATTTTTTCTGTTGATTCTAACTCATCAAGGGTCACGACAATATTTTTTCCATGGGGATAGTTTTTCCGAAAAATAGATAGATTTTTGGAACTAAAGTGACGCTTTTGGCTTTTACACTCAATTGCAAGGAGATCCCTTTTCCCAGTCTGAATTACAAAATCAATTTCATGGCCAAGCTTATCTCGCCAAAAATAAACTTGTTGAGAAAGGGGTCTAGCCTGCATGATTTCGAGCACCAGATTTTCCAAAAGATGACCCTTCTCGCTTGCTCCAAGCTGAGTGTCCCTTTTGGCAAAGCAAACAAATCCTGTATCAAATCCATAGATCTTGGGTTGGGCTACAATTTCTTTTAGAGGGTTACCCGAAAAAGGTTTAAGAATAGTAAGGGCATTTGTTATTTCTAATACCTCAAGATATTTTACGACAGTGGGGCGACTCAATCCTGAAACCTTGGCAATTTCAGTGGCTTCAATAAGTTGTCCATTTTGTATTAGAACAAATTCCAAGACTTTTAAAAAGGCCTGTCTTTTATCAATAGAGAAAACTTCTTGTACATCTCGGGCGTAAAATGAATCGAGCCATTCTGCATAAAACTCGCGGTCAAGCTCTGAACTTAGGAGGGTCGGAGGGAGACCACCGTGGAGCATTCTCTTCTCTAGAGTGGCGCCAAAAGCTTCCAATTCGTTCACCAGGACCGGCAAGAAGTGCAAGTTTCGTTTTCGTCCTGTTAAACTATCTTTAAATTTTTTATTTGCGGCCAGAGTGGAAGATCCGGTGGCTAGAACCTTCATTTTCGGAAATTCATCCGCCGCGATTTTTAATAGTTGAGAGGCATTTTCGATCTGATGGATTTCATCGAAAACAACGCCTTTAGATCGGATGGACTTTAAAAACGGTTTTGGATTTTTTAAATGGGCTTGGACATCTGAATCATCACAATTGTAATAAGAAAAACCGTCTAAGGCCTTTGCTAGTGTGGTTTTACCCGACCGACGGACTCCGGCTAACCAGACAATGGGTCGCTTCTTCCACGATGCGGCCAACAATCCCTCCCAATAGAGTCTGCGAATGTTCATAAATACATTTTACATTTAGTTAGCTAAAAGTAAAGTCTATTTTCAAGGCATACAATGAAAAAGACGTTGGGCGATTTGAATGCCATTGAGGGCGGCGCCCTTACGGACGTTGTCAGAGACCACCCAAAAGAGCCAGCGCTTGGGGTTAACGATATCCCGGCGAATTCGACCGATAAAAACATCGTCTTTTCCAGAAGACGTGCGGGCTAGGGGGTAAATTTGATTTTTGGGGTCGTCTTGAATGGTTATGCCCGGTGCATTCTTAAGACAAGTGATAATTTCTTTTCGATCTACAAGTTTTTCTATTTCGATCCACACGGCTTCACTGTGACTATTTAATGTTGGAGTTCTTACAGCTGTCGCAGAAATATCAAGTTGGGGAAGACCCATGATTTTTTTTGTTTCATTCATGACCTTAAGCTCTTCTAGGGTGAAGCCTGACTCGTCAAATTTATCAATTTGAGGAATATTGTTAAAAGCTATGGGGTGAGCGAAAGTAGTTGGAGCTATTTCTTTTTCGTTTTGAAGAAAAGCTTTGGCTTGGTTTTTAAGTTCATCTATTCCTTCTCGACCGGCACCACTTACAGATTGATAAGTGGCAACGGTAACATTTTTTAGTCCGAAAGAATTATGGAGTGGCTCAAGGGCGACCACCAATTGAATAGTTGAACAGTTGGGGTTAGCAATAAGTTCAGGTTTAGACAAATTCTTTGGAATAAGGTCCCCATTTACTTCGGGAACAATAAGAGATGTCTTTTTGTCCATTCGAAATGCCGACGAGTTATCGATGACAAAAGCTCCCTCCTGGACTGCGATGGGCCCCCATTCTTTAGAAATAGGGTTCCCTGCTGAGAAAAAAGCGCAATGAATATTTTTAAAACATCCCGTTTTTAAAACTTCGACCTTAATCTTTCGGGATTGGAATTTGATTTCATCGCCCGCACTTTTCTCACTGGCAAAAAGTTTTAAGGTATCAACGGGAAAGCTTTTTTCCTCAAGCAACCTTATAAACTCTTGGCCGACAATCCCTGTGGCGCCGACGACGGCGACATTTAATTTCTTAGGAGGGGTGGTTTTCGTTTGTTGATTGGCTTTCATGGCGACGTGCACTTTCTGCAATAATAACTTGAGTCAGTTTCTTTCGCGCCGGCGAAAGAACTCCCATAACCGCTCCAAGAACGGCGTAGGTTATAAAGGCTATAAATAAATTCACTTCGGGTTTTATCGCAATAAAAATAAATATGCATAGTCCTAAAATAAGAGCGAAAAACGGTTTTCGTTGCTTGAGATCAAGCTCCTTAAAACTTCTATAGCGAAAATTGCTGACCATGACGAAACTCAAAAGAAGCGTCATAGACAGAATATAAATATTTCTCTGGGGGTCAACTTGAGCTGTTGTCATAGCTGTAACCGAAGTTGCGACAATTCCTGCAGCCATGGGAATGGGTAATCCTTGAAAATATTTTTTCTCAACGGTTGCGGCTTGCACATTAAATCTTGCTAGCCTTAGGGCTCCACAAGCTAAGAACATAAAAGAAGCAAGCCAACCAATTCGTCCAAAAGGTTTCAGGGCCCAAAGATAAAGTAAAAATGCAGGCGCCACCCCAAAGCTTACTAGGTCTGAGAGAGAGTCGTACTCCATTCCGAACTTACTTGTGGCTTGAGTAAGCCTGGCCACACGGCCATCGAGTAAATCAAAGACAGCAGCGACGACGATGGCATAAGCGCTCATCGTGAAATTGCCCTCTAAGCTTTGAATCATCGAGAGAAAACCAAAGAACATATTCCCGGTGGTGAAAAGATTTGGCAAAATATAGATATGCATCCCACGCCGATCAGGCTCGCCGGGGATCAAGGATCTCTTTTGGAGTATTCGCAGTCTTTTAATTCGCGGAACTTTCATAGGCAATCCTAGCGTCTAAATTTCTCAGAGCCTCTTTTAGAGATTCAATCTGCCAAGGTAAAACAGTAAGCAAGTTTATTGTAGCGTAATTTTGCACAACTGTGGCTAAAATGATAGGGGTACCTTGCCTTAGACCTTCTATAATTCTTATAGGTCCGAATCTTGAATTTTCATTTGGGATAAGTCTTAAACCTAACGAGGAAATGTTTTCAAATTGAGCTCCACCACCGAGACTGGCATTGCACGGGGAGGCCTCTATTCGAAAGTTTTTCAATTCTAATTTTAGAATGTCTTGGGCTCTCTCGTTGAGGGTCGAGAGGGGGGTGTGGAGCATTTCGAATAGGGGAAGTGTTCGTCTTTCTTTTTTCTCGGCAAGGGCTTCGAAGGCCACTTCCAAAGCCGTGAGTGAAATCTTATCTAAGCGCAAAGCTCGATAAAGGGGGTTTTTAAAAATTTTCTTTTGCATTTTTTGGGGAGAAAGGAGAAGCCCCCCTTGAGTTGCCCCTAAAGTTTTATCGGTGCTCATGGTGATACAAGTCACTCCGTCGGGAAGTCTTCTTAATTCCTCTGGGGTCATGGTTCCTGCATCAAAGAAAAGTGGAACTTCAAATTTTGATGCCAGAGGAATAAGTTCTTCAACGGGAACGCTCTCAGTAAAACCATCCATTGAAAAATTACTCGGATGAATTTTCCCGATAATGGCGTCATTCTTTTTTAACGCGTCTTTATAATCAGACAGTCTTGTTTTATTTGTTGTTCCGACTTCAATAAGTTTAAGCCCGGCTTCCTCCATAATTTCGGGGACACGAAAGCCTCCGCCAATTTCAACCAGTTCCCCTCGAGAAATAATAATGCGATCAAGCCCCGTTGCCTTTTTCAAAGTGTTTAAGGCAAGAAGAACAGCTGCAGCACAGTTATTGACCCAAGCGGTCTTGTAATGGGGAATAAATGAGGTCGCAAGCTCATCGAGATAATGTGTGCGTTCGCCACGCTCACCGGTTTGAAGATCAATTTCTAAATCGACGTAGCCAGACAGAGTGGCGGAAATTCTTTCAATTACTTTTTGGCCCAAAGGAGCTCTGCCAAGATTTGTGTGAAGCAAAATCCCCGACCCATTGATAACGTTTTTTCGAGGAGACGGGAGATAATTGAAATTTCTTAGTTCTCCGATGAGATCCCATTCTTTTTGAACTTTTTTTGCTTCTTTTTTAATTATAGCGGGGCTCGGATTTTGAGTTTCAGTCAAATTCTTAATGAGTTTTGTTATTTCACTAACGGACGGCGGTACAGATCGAGACACAACTGATTTTTAGGGAAAACCTCCAAAAAGAGTGAACAAAAACCACAAGCCAAGAGCAGCAAAGATCGGGAAAGTCATATTGTCGTCAAATTTTCGAATTTGAACGAGTTCGCTTAAGGCGCCAATGAGGCCGCCCAAAATACTGACCAGAACAATGCGTTCAACCATTACATTGTGAGTTAAAAAATAAACCGCACAAACAACTGTACAAACGGTAAAGCAAGCTAATGCCCCTTGAAGACTTTTGCGTCCCCAAATCTTATCTTTCCCGAAGAGAACTCCAAAAATACTTGAAGCGGGGTCTCCGAAGGCTAAGAGCAAAATGGAGAGGATAGCGATATTTTTTGGAAAGAGAAGGACGACAACAAAGGTACCAACGATTAAAAATGAAGTCCCCGAAAGTGTACCGACTTCTTCGATTCGAATTATGGATTTGAAAAATTGCACGATGCGATGGTTGAGGTCCGATCGTTTTAGACGCAGTACATCAAAGGGGATGACGATGATGGCGCCGAGAGAAAGGTAAAATAGAGAATCCATTTTTGGAATGTGGTCAATAAGGGCCGCCATACAGACGATCCCGACAATGTGCCAAAGCTTTCGGGCTAAATGAAGATCGGTTCTGAGTTTTAGTTCCATGGTACTGAGTGCTCGGTCTCGAAAAACGCTGCTTGCCGCGTCCGCATTTTGCCTTGAACCCAAAGAAAATCCCCTCCAGATGAATTCACTTAAAGGTAAAATACCTAAAATCCCGGACATTAGCTACCATTTATATACGATCTGAGGTACCCCAAATTGGAACAGGGCCAGGCCTTCGTTTACATCATAACAGCTTGAAATTACAAATTTTTTTACTGGGCGGCCCATTGCTGATTGGCAGTTGTACAGTTTTGTGAAAGGCCCCTGGGTGGCACCCCAACTGGAGTCCGTAATATTTCGTCTTTTCAGCTAGTTATAAAGCGTCTCCGAAAGGGGTTTGAAGCGGGGATTGCAATAATCAACTCTTGTGAAGGTGTTATTTTTTTGCCTCTTTTTAATAACCACATTGCCGGTTCCAGGGCGAGCCTCTGAGGATCTTGGATTTTCTTCGATAAAAATCCCCTCGGTCCTCACTTTGCCATCGGGTCCCTACGGAATGATCGATGGTTATGAAGACGACGTGTCTGGAGAAATGTCCTCGGCTCCCAAAGAAATGGTCTTAATGCAAAAGCCTGATTTTCTCAACAAACCGGAACTTAAGAATGTTATTTTTAATAACGAGCTGAGTAACGAATTTATTTTTCGCTACCAACAACAGTTTGGTTTTACAGAGCAGGAACAGAACTACTACCTCATTGAGAGTCAAGGTTATTACAATAGCCCGACGGGTATTGCAGCCACCCAGCAAGACGCTCAACGGCAAGCCTTTGCACAATACATGATGAAACGGCTTATGGAATATCACACGGATAACATTATGAAGAATGATCCCGATTTTAAACCCATCTACGATATGAAACAGAAAGTCAGTAACTACAAAGTTGATGTGGGCCCGGGTTCCAAACTCGATATGACTTATAGCTTTGTCGGTAACTTTGCCAATATTACTTACGCCACTCCATGGGGAACGACAAAAGCAAATATTAATATGGATCCAAGTTCCCTTACGCCCACTACTCCTCAAGAAGAACTCTTGATTTTCACGCGCCCCATTACTCCCACTATTCGCTATGAAACAAGCTACGCGTTCGTATCTCAGACCTATCGACTCATGATTGAAAAAAGACTCTCACCTACTTTGACGACAAATATTTCCGAGACTGTATTTCTGGATTCAAACGTCATTGACGTAGATAAAGCGGAGTTAACTCTCTTGGGTCTTAATTTGGCTTTTTAACAGAGGAGGGATTTCTCGTTATTGTAATTGTTTTTTCAACAAGTCCATTTTGTGTCGCAAATTTGATGGCAATTTCATTAGTGCCTTCATTGAGATTTATATAGTCTGTGGTGAAAGATTGTGGGTCGCGATGGAAAACAGTGGCGATGTAGCCATTGGATTTATTTTGGATTTGTGTGGAAAGTGCCGCAGACTCATTGGTGCAGGCTTGGCCCCGCAATCGAAACCTCATGCTTGTGGTTTCGAGTTTTTGATCGGTGTCGCTGCAATTTATTTCAAACATGGCATCAGGAGAGCTAACTGAGTAAGCGCTTGCGAGTGTTCTTCCGGCTGCATGTTTCTGATAATTGAGATTGAAAAGACTGGGGTCAAGTTCTGACGGTGAAGGTGGATCTGAGAGAAGTAAAGTTGTTGAAATGAGACCGAGTCCACCCACAGAGAGAACGAGAAATTTTGTGAATTTTTTCTTGGACTTTGTCATACATAGGACTTATCGGCGGGATGACGTAAGACGTTAGGTGGTGCCCGAAAATAATTTTATGTTTTGTAAAGTGACCAAAGTTTTTACAGGACTTTTTGTAAGGAGGTGCCGAGCCCTCCAACCGTCGTCCATGAGAAGCGATCTCAGATCATATGTCGTTTGGGGCCTAACTAAATTCATGAGAGAAGTGAAATAGGGTCATTCCTTTTCATCGGCATGAAACCCTATTTTACGTCGTTTGTGTTCTGGGGTGTCATAAGCTCCTTAATCGCTGCAAACACAGATTTGATTCCACATGTGATGAAAGTATTTGTCTTAAGTGAATAAATGCGCGAACGACTTGTATGCTTGCATTAACAGCAATTTCACTATTTAAAATAGAAGCACACATAAGGGCTCCATGTTCTGTAAACACATAGGGTAAATATCGACGGCCACCTCTTTTTTCTTTTGAGGTTGCAAAATGCAACCTCAAAGATTCTTCTTCTTTTTCAGTGAGTTGGAACATAAAGTCCTCAGGAAATCGGCTAATGTTTCTTCGTACCTGTTGATTCAAATATTTGGTAGAAACACCATAAATTTTTGCAAGATTTGAATCAAGTATAACGCGGTGG
>Ga0207002_1035_pt1 | contig 27021 bp, 27 predicted proteins | sample Alteio_BWMinCont_88_FD_153473 | JGI IMG/M metagenome (GOLD analysis project Ga0207002, IMG submission 153473) | Enriched cells from forest soil in Barre Woods Harvard Forest LTER site, Petersham, Massachusetts, United States -... | ecosystem: Environmental > Terrestrial > Soil > Temperate forest >...
GAATCGACAAACCAGCCAAAGCCATAATGCGTATTTCGGCCATTATTCAGTTTCATAGCTGTCCACATTTGCTTTTTACTTATCGCAGATAACAATTTATTGGAACAGAGTATTCTATCCCATATAGCCAGATCGGTTATACTGGAAATGAAAGCGCCGCTTGGTCGGAGCGCAAGCCAAATATCTGCGTTCTCCCATCCCTCACTTGTTCTTTTATAGCCATTTGCACGGTTCAAAATGAGATCGGTCACGCTCACTGTACGGGTCTGGTTCATCCGGCAAGGTGTAAAAATGTGCTTACTGATCCATTCAGCCCAGTTCACACCGGTAACTTTTCCAATGATTGCTGCAAGCACATAATAATTCATATTGCTGTAATCCCATTGCGTGCCTGGTGTGAAATCAAGAGGCAAGGAATAAATAGTTTTTATTTCGTCACTAAGCGGGCGCAATTTAAGCGGGTCAAAATCGGGGGCATCCCTGACTAGCCCGGATGTATGGGTCAGGAGGTTGCGTATGGTAATGCTTTGCCAGGCTGAAGGTAAACTGTCGAGGTATCTGCTAACCCTGTCATCCAGGTTTATTTTTCCGTCCTGTTGCAGAAGCATCACGGCAGCTGCAATAAACTGTTTGCTGAGCGATCCGATCTTGTAAACCGTTTGAGATTTAGCGGGCGAATGGGTTTCGATGTTAGCTAACCCATAACTTTGCATTTTCAGCATTTTACCATCTTTCAAAACTGCAACTGAAAGTGCCGGGATATGCTTTTTTAACATCATTATCCGGACATATTCATCTGTTTGGCTGCTGGCAGCAATATGTTGACCAAGTACCCGTAAAAAGCAAAGCAGCACAAGCAGCGCTGTCATGATCGGGAATAAAAACAATTTTTTCATTCTTTTATAATTGTGATGTGACACGCTCTCTGTAAACACAGATTTTTTATTAATTTTTATGCAAATCTAAATGTTGTCGTAAGGATGCAGCTTTAAAAAAGCTTTGTAAAACATTAAGAAAAGCTTAATTTTATGTTTTTCATGGAGCATGCTTATTAATGATCGTTTTGAGGTGGACCGATTGCGCGGCGAGGTAACTGACTGGCAGACGGGTACGCTTAACCGGATCGAGCCCAGATTAATGAAGTTGTTGTGCCTTTTGGCGGAGCACCGTGAAAAACCTGTTTCCCGTAAAATGATTGTTAAAGAAATATGGGATAATTACCCTGGCGGGGACGAGGGATTAAACCAGGCCATCTCAGTTTTACGAAAATTGCTCAATGACAATGAAAAAAGGATCATCGAAACACTTCCAAAGATCGGCTATTGTTTTCATGGAACAACCACAGCTGATCTGATTGGCACTAAATCAAAATCTCTAAAGGCAATTTACATCCCGATTGTTTTGTTTTTATTGTTGATCATCGCGTTTGCACTTGGCTATTATCACCACAGAGAGGCCGGGAACAAAATTGTTCCGGGTAAGCTTTCCCAAGAAGAAAGCACGAAGGCTTTTAAATTGGATAGTAAGGAAGGCGGACAGCCCGGGAGAAGGGACGACCAGAAAAGGCGAACAGCAGGGAAAGCGGACAGCCGGGGGAAATGAAATTTAGAACGTGGAACTCAAGTTTAGCCCACAAGCACCGTCTCCTGGCGTTAGTATGTCGGGCATGGCCCCTGGAGCAAAGGCTACCAATGCCCTGTGCTGTACCTGGCCGGCTGAATCCCGATGGCCGCTTGAAATCAATAGACAACAAAAGCGCCATTCAGCCCTGACCAAATGAACGTTTTTTCGGTCGCCAGGCTGCAAAATCCGTTGGTTCAAGCAAAGTTTTTTATTTAAGAAACTAAATATACTGATTATCAATCATTTGCAATAATTACGTAGTGTTCATGTGAAATGAACGTGAACACCCGCCTTTGTAGCTTGTTGTCAACCAAAATCCGAACAAGACGAAGGGCCAACAAAAAAGCGTACAAGACCATAATTATGAACATCTCTTTTGCCAGGTACAACCTACACGTCACGTCCTAACTTCTTGATCCTGAAAAGATTAAATACAAGCATAATTAAAACGCCCCAAACTGAAACCGCTATGGAATATGCTATAAATAATATCCAAACAGGCGCTTTATTCCTTGTTGCAAAAAGTGTCCTTTCATTAAAAGTGTTTACCGGTACAAATTTATTGCCCCAGGGCACGGTTTTTTCTATAGATAAATTTCCGTACTGATCATTGTCAACAATTTTTGCAACCAGGGTGATATTTCCTCTTGCATCGCCAGGGATACTGTCCCTTTTAAAATCCCCCGAGGCTTTCCCCGTAGAATCTGTTGTAAAAGTGGGTTTTTCATCTATAGTAAGGTCTGCATCCATACGCCTTATAGCTAATACCACATCAACCCCTTTTACAGGTGTCCAGGTGGTATCTTTCATTTCAAATACGCTTGCGGTAACCGTTTTATCGCTGGTGGCATCAATTAAAATTTTTGCTTTGGCAACTGTCAGGTCGCCCCTGGCCGGAGCATATTTTTTATTTCCATCAAAAGTAGCCAGAAAGGTATGTTTTGATGAAGTGGCCCATTCAGCTTTTACTGATGTAGGTATATAAGCAGTGGCTTCACCTTTTTCATTAGTTATAACGTTTCCAATAAATGTTCCGGTTGAATCCTTATCCAAAAACAATTTAAGGTTAATGCCGCCTACATTCAAAAATTTGCCGTTTATTTTGGTGTTTACTTTCACCATCAGCTGGGGCACTTTATTGTTAGTGATAAAGTAATTGACAGCAACATTCAGGTCGCCCTTTTCAGCAGCTTGCGAAAAGCCATTGTAACTTGATAGTACAAGAATAATCGATAATGATCCGATAAGTATTTTATTTAGCGATTTCATGTTGTTCGTTTAAAGTTTCCTGAATTGGAATGATGGGGAATATCCTGGTGAGAACGGTAATTACTAAACAAACACCGGCTAATGAACCCATCGTGATTGCCCATTCCTCCCAGCTTGGGAAATAATGACGATAGTTGGCGGGAACATCGTGCATCGGCAGGAAAGGATGGAGCAAAGTTGGCGTTACAATTAAGTAGCGTTTAAACCAGGCGCCAACCACTACCATAACCCCTACAATAAAAACAGGCAATGGCTTTCTTCCTTTTTTGAATAGTAAAATAATGATCGGTAAGATCATCCCTGCCAGGATAGCGAACCAAAAAATATGGGCAAAATCTCCGATAAAAAGACCATTTAAATAGGCCGATTCCGATTCTTTCATTTTAAAATAGGGCGTCAAAAATTCATTCACGTTAAAATAAAGATAGAGTAAGGAAAGGAGCACCAATATCCTTCCCATTTTTTCAAAATGATCTTCAGTAATATATTTTTCAAGATGATCGGCCTTCCTGAAAACATACATGGCAACAACAACTGCGCCTGCGCCGACTAAAAAGGCGCCTGCAATAAAGTACGCACCGAAGTTGGTACTGTCCCAACCTGGGCGGTAAGTTGTTGCGAACAACCATGAAGTAACCGTGTGAATTGAAAAAGCTACCGGAATAATAGTAATACAAAGTACGTTAATTGCCTTTTTGTTTAATAAATACTGTTTATGGCTGCCTTTCCAGAACGAGCCGATGAAACTATAAAACTTATACAGCCTTTTTCCTGTGTTTTCTTTAAAACGGAGCAATATTTTAATGTCGGGCAATAGCGGGTAATATAAAAGCAGGATGCTGATAAAGAAATAAGTGGTGATCACGATTACATCCCAGATGATGGGTGATTGCACCCGGCCGTATAAAATTAAAAAATAGAACCTTTCTGGGCTACCCATGTCAACAATAATGATGATGGATGCAAAAATGATAGCCGCTACTGCAATTACTTCTGCAATCCTCGTAAGCGGCGTGCTCCATTTTACACCTGCCAGCCTGAACACGGCTGTTATTAATGAGCCAACTAAACTTATGGCGACAAAAAACACAAAGTTTGAAATATAAATACCCCATGACGCATAATCCCTCATGGAAGTAACCACCAAACCGTATCTTAATTGACGGTAATAGGCAAACATACCTATCAAACAAATGGCCACTAAAACGCCAACCCATATTTTACCCCATTTGCCAAATTTTTGAGGCAACAGGTCCCTTATTATTTTCTCTTCGGTTATTGAATCTGCATTTTTCGGTAGCACATCTTTAACTATCTTCTCTTTTACTATTGAATTTTCCACCTTTGATTATTTAAGGTTAACTATTTTGTATCTTATCGTTTTCAAGCCCCGATTCAAAAGGGAAATTCCTGCTTACCGGAGGGAGGTAATAAACACTGGGTTTGGTACCCAAATCTTCCAATAGCCTGTAGCCTGCTTTATCCCTTATTAAATCACTAAACCTGAAAGTTTCAGCGCCATTGGTAACCGTATCTTCATTCAGGTCGCCGTAAGCGAAAACCCCGTTCGGGCAAGCCGAAACACAGTGCGGCAGCATGCCCATCCTGGTCATATCAGCGCAAAAATCACATTTACCCACTGTACCCTTTTTTTGAGGGATGCTGGTTTCGGCTGAATAAGGCTGACTTGCAACTGATTCAGGAAGTTCAGGCTCTCCCCAGTTAAATACCCTGGTTGAGTATGGACAAGCTGCCATGCAGAAGCGGCAACCGATGCAACGGTCGCTATCAATTAAAACAATGCCGTCTTCTCTTTTAAATGTGGCATCCACGGGGCAAACTTTAACGCATGGGGGTTCATCGCAGTGCATGCACGTGGTGGGCTCCCAATAAGGCGCTGTATGCGGCCCGGCCTGCATCGGATCTACTTTGATCCAGTTCTCACCCGGGTTTAAATCATGCGCGTGGTTACACGCCTCCTGGCATTTCTTTAAATTTTTGCACCTGGAAAGATCAATAACCATTACAAACTTTTTACCCGGAATACCAATTCTTGCTTCACTGTTCGAGACAGGCGGCATGTGAGGGACCGGTTTAAGGAATGCTTCATCTACTTCGATCACATCCCCGTCAACAGACAGCAGTTTTACCTTTTTGCCGGATGCTTTTACCTCGTCACCGGCTGCCTTTTCAAAAGGGCTTTTTGTAGTGCATCCGGCAGCGACACCTATACCTGCCGCCATAAGGCCCGTTAATAAGAAATCTCTTCTCGAATTATTTTCTTGATTCATCACAATTATTTTGTTTATGTGTTGATGTTTATTTTTTGATCCAGTTCCGGAGCTCGTTATTATTTACTTTTCTTCTGCACGAAGTTATCGAAGCCTCATCAACTTGTACAAGCTTGCCATCCTGTGTGAGCATCGTAATGGTTTTACCTTTAACTTCAGGTTTGCCTGCAATTACATTTCTCAGGGATGAAAAAGGAAATTTCACAGCCGCAGCGACGGCGGTTACCAGCGTAAAAGCGCCAACTTTCCAAACAAATTTTCTTCTTGAGGGTAAATTTGCGGGCGTTATTTTTTCATTGCTATTCATAAATGTTTAATCTTTGAGACGTTGGTAAAATTAGATCAATCAGCTAACCTAAATCATGATTTCAGTTAAAAAAAAAAATGATTAAGATCATATATGCTGTTGATAACGGGAGTTAGCCAGGAAATAAAATTGAAACAAAAAAGGCCTGAACCAAGCCAGACCTTTTTTATTTCATCATGACCAAACTATTTTTTTAATGTTCGGACAAAATTTACAAGGTTCCAGATATCTTCCGCGTCAGGAATTTTCTTTTTGAAGCTTGGCATATCACCACGGCCTTCTGATATCTTATAAAAAAGAGCACCATCAGATTGTGATTGATAATCCGCTTTTGACATATCCTGCGGGGTTGTTTTTAATTGGGCAGCTTTACTGCCATCGCCTAAGCCTTTTTTTCCATGGCATGATGAGCAATGTAAATTATACAAAGCTTTACCAGCAGAAATAGATTCTGCATTTGATTTTACGGGGTTGGCCATTTTTGCATCTTTTTCAGGGACGGGCCATGGCTTTGGCTGCTGGATGATGGTAAATGCAAAACTCATCATGCATACAGCTAACACTGAACTAACTAAAATCAATTTCCTTTTCATAGTTTTTTAATTAAATGTAATAAAATCTTCATACTCTACAATAGGGAAAGCAAAATATTTCCTTATTGTTTTGAAATTTAAAAATTCCACAACCTCGAGATGTTAAAACCGATACAAAATTGCCCTCCTTTAACTTTTGTCCCATTTGCATCTGTATAGCCAAAAGGGTTGTTTGTATTATAGAGATTGTCATGTGACTGATTAATCAGTTGATAATTCCCCATGAATATCTGGAATGTGTGACCGCTTGTGGTAAACTCAAACCCGAAAGCTAAGTTTGGATGAGGGTTATTAGTGGGCTGTTGGGTAATAGGCTGGTCATAGTCAACTATTATGGCAGTACTTTCCGATATTTTATATCTTCCGGCTACAGCTAACCCAAATTGATCATGTTTCATTTCTTCAAATACTTTCGTCCCCGCACTATCAATTTGTGTGTAATAACCATTTACTGAATTTTGGTGGGATAGCGTTGGTGCAATCTGCAAAGAAAACTTATCATTAAACTTTCTGGCAATGATTATCTCGTTATAAGAAGTTATACGGTCAGTTGTGTGCGGAAAATTGCTATGATCAGGGTCTAACGTTGTGTTATATGCCAAATCGCCAAAATAGGTGATACTCACAGGGGATTCTCCTTTGGTTTGTTTAATGATTGCATATTTGGCATTTCCATCCCACAACAAATCTGCTTTCGTAATGCCAATACCCAGGTAAAGGTTATTGATGGGGGAATAGTTTACACCAAGCCGGATATTGGCGGGGGCAAAAACTCCATCTAAATCCTGGTAACCATTTCCAACTGTTCCAAATCTGTGCATGATGTCCACCTGAAATGTTCCTTTTACAGGTACCATCACAGTTTGGTCATCAATAATCCATGTGCCATCAAAAGTGTTTTTTACCGGTTTGGCTTTGAGTGGAGCAGTTAGTTCTTTAGCTACTCCTGTGCTGTCCTGTGCGTATAGAGTCGTTGTCTGAAGCAAAAACAGGCAACTAACCAGGTATACGGGTAATGTATACAGGCAGTTTGTTAATTTTATTTTTAGTTTCACGTTCTTGTTTTTTAGGTGACTTAATTGTCAATGGCGCCGGTCCTTATCCAGTCATATATTTTTTGTCTGTCTGCAGCGCTCGGAATATGGACTTCCATTTCTCCATTGATCATAATATATAATGTACTCTGATTAGGGATAAGGGTGTTCACAAATCCGCCGTTTACAAGATCCTGGTATGATACTGCTGCTTCCAGGTCGGGTGTTTGCGAACCTGCAACATGGCATCCGGAAAGGGCACAATTAGCAGTAAAAATTGGCTGAATGTCATTTTTATAACTTGTCGCTTGCGGTGGGGCGCTCGAGCTAACCGGGGATATGTTAACATCCTTGTAACACCCGGTTAAACAGGCTCCGATTATAAAAACGAGACCTGCAAATACTATTATTTTTTTCATAGCAATTCCTTTATTGTTATTACTGATTGTCGAAGTTCATGTTTAAGTCAATGCTGATTGTTGACCCAATATCGGTGGCTGTAATTCCAAAATCCCTGCAATTAAACTGGAACTGTAATTCAAGGCCAAAATAGCTTTCGGTGCTGGTAACAGCAGCTTCCGGAACATAGTTTAGTTTACCTGTAATCGTTTCGGTAAGTGGTGCACCTAATTTGCCCTGCCAGGTAAAATTAAATGTTACCAGGTAATCGTTGCCAGCCGGATCAAACGTTACTGAAGTTGTTTTGATGTAGGCAACATTTGTAATTGTAAGGTTCTGGGTACCTGCTACTACAGCGGTAGTTCCCATGGTTGTAAGAAAACACCCCCCGTCACGTGCCGGCTCGCCGGTATTGGATGTATTGATCTGCACGTATCCGGCAAAATGCGTTTTTGCAGGTGCATTTTCATAAAATGCCCAGGAAGTATCTGGCAGCGGCTGGCCTTTTGTAACATAATTTGTCAAAAGTGCAGGAGCTGTTAAGTCTGCTATCCCAAATGAGTTAAAACGACCAGTAAGTGGTGCAGCCACGCCATCATAAGCAGTTGACCATGTCGCATTGCTATGCACCTGATCTAATTTCCACTGGGTACTGTCGCCAGCGGTTAAACCTGCGAGGTGTATATGGTTGCCATGATTTGTTTTCACCGCTGTTGACACTGAAGCAGGGACCGGTTCATTTTTGTGGGTGCAACCAACTATGTACACCCCGCCGCTGATGAGTATCAAAAGAACCATCAGTATTTTGTTGTCAAGTAATTTCATATTTATTTGATTTTAAATAATTTATATAAGAACAACACAAAAGTATATCGATAGTTTCGCAGAATCTATGTTTATTATCAGACAATAAAATGACATATATCATACAATCCGAACGGATGATTATAAAAAAATGCGATGATCATTGGTAATTAAAATCCAATAGAATTTTTATTAATAAAATAGAAGTGGCAGGAAACCGCTAAATGCGGGATTAGGATCGTAAACGATGGTTATAATGAGCAAATAGAAAAGATATTAATACTGTAACAGCAAAGACCCCCAGGTTTAACAGAAGACTATTAGTATACATATTCATATCATTTCTAATAATATTCTTATCTACAGAAGATACGGACAATTGAAGGAATAAATCCCTTACCAAAAAAAAGAAAAAGACAAGACTGTGGATTAGACTTAAAACCTTTTTTTTGGCCAAAAAAGGTATCCAGAAAAGAATTGACAAAAGCCCCCATATTACTAACCATGGTTGTTGCATCGTGAATTTCAGGTGTTCAACTGAATAATCAGGGTATAATTTTTTTAATTGAAACCCCAGGAATAAAGTTCCCACAAAGGCATAAGCGAAAGGCAAAAGAGAAGGGGCGCTGATTTTAAACTTATTCTGTCCCTGCTGGATTCCGGCGACAAAAATAATAACAGCATAAATTAATGGGTAACCGGAAAAAAAAGCCATCAGTTCAAGCTGTTGCAGGTATGCAAAAAAACTATCATCCATGTTATAAAATAGTTGTTAAAGGTGCTCAAACTAAGGACTCACAGGGTCAATTTGTAACTTGAAAATATTATCTGCAGTTAACATCAATATAATGACGGATAATACTATCCGGCTGCAATTTGAACGAGTGATGTAGATCCAGACAGCCGCCATTTTTGTCGTTCATTTTAATCTTTAGCAGTCCCCTGGCCATGTAAACATCGGGTAAACTATCAGGCTTAATTATTATCGCCTGGTCAAAATCTTGTAGCGCTCCCTTTTGATCTTTTAGTATCTGCCTTACAAAAGCCCTGTCAGTATAAGCCTGAGCATCTTGGGGATTTCGTTCAATTGCTTTTGTATAGGCCACCTGTGAACCTTCGTGATCGCCAACCTGCTCTTTAGCATACCCCATAAAATAATAAAGACCAGTCAGCTTATGATCTATAGACAATGCTTTCTGAAAGTCTCTCAAGGCACCAAAATAATTATGCATTTTGATCTCTAATTGCCCCCTGCCGTCATATGCAACTGCGAAATCCGGGTTTAACTCAATGGCTTTATTATAAGCAGCCAAAGCTTCACGGTAAGGCATTTTATGGCTCAAGCCTTTGTTGCCTTCAGTAACATAGTATGTAGCGGATGGTCCCGGTTTGCAGGCAAAAAGCACAAACGACAGTACAAGTATTAAAAGTTTCTTCATTTTTTTAAAACTACAAAAACTCACTTAAAAGCTAAAAATATAAAGTATAAAATACGCCAGTAGGCTATTAAAGCAAAATAAGTAGAAGCTTTGCTGATTCATTTTGGCATGATACACTGGCTTATATTTAAAAGTTCCCGGGGCTTGAGATGCTGAAATCATTCAACATTTCAACCCTGGGGCGAATTTTTCAGGACGATCGGTTATTTTATTTTTAAAAATTCCACAACCTTGATATGTTAAAACCAATCAAAAATTGTGCTTTTGTAAATTCATTCGGATTGTAAATGTTATTGTTTTGAGGGATCAAAGAGCTATAATTACCCATAAATATCTCGAAATCATGGCCACTTGTTTTAAACTCTATCCCAAAACTTAAATTGGGATGGGGGCTGTTACCCGTACCTGGCTGCTGTGCCAGCGGCTGATCATAATTTACAAGGAGGGCTGTGCCATCAGATATTTTATACCTTCCGGATGCTGAAACCGAAAAATGAGCGCCATTCCATTTTGGGTCCTGGTTGCCATTAACATCCAGATAACCAGCAGGGTTATTAAATGCCGATATACTCGGGCTTATTTGTAAAGAGAAGGCATCACTAAACTTCCGGGCAATGATGATCTGGCTAAAGAAACTTAAGCGGTCCGAAACATTTACAAACAGGTTTGTACTATCGCTTTTCCTGGTATCCATAGCAACATCGCCGAAATAAGTGATGCTCACCGGCATCGAACCGTCTTTCCGTTGTTTTAAAAGGGCGTATTTCAAGTTCAAATCAACCTGCATATTTTCGTTGGTTACGCCAAATCCTATCTGTAAATCATTAACAGGCACGTAATTGAAGCTAAATCGGATATTCGCACCAAAAAAGATTCCAAAAAGATCGCTAATGCCATTATCTACTGTACCAAACCTGTGCTGGATAACAAATTCAAAAGTCCCTTTAACAGGCACCATTACCGTTTGGTTGTCTATTATAAAATTTCCTTCGAATGTGTTTTTTACATAGGGGTTCTTTTTTAAAACAGGTTCAGCGGCAGTTGAGTCTTTTGCTATCGCTGTTTTTTTTACCGGCGCTTTCTTTTTAGCTCCCTGAGCGGTCGTCGTTGCATCTTGTGCCATCAAAGAGCCAAGGCTGCAGCTGAGCAGGATCAATAAGCAAGCTCCTACCAAGCCTGGAATTGATGATGAATAAGTAATGTGTTTTTTCATTTGAGTTTATTTTAAATTGTTTTAAGCGGCTTTAATAATTCAAGGCAGGTGTTAATAATTGAAAATTTATTATTGTTGTGACTACTGTAACCTCTTCATTAGTACTAAATTACTTTCATAACAGAGGCTGACACATGACGTGTGTCATTAGAAAAAATGATCTGAATCATGCTCGATTTGCAAAAGGAACAAAGGGCAGTGCTAACCTTATATTCACATCATGTTAATTATATCTTATGCGAAACTGAAGATGTAATTTAATAGCAATTAACACGTGGAATTGTTTGAGGTGGATGCAGATATTTTTGATGCCGGTTACCGAATGCTGCGATGGGGTACTATATGCAGGGCAAATTGCTATAAACCGCGCAGTCGATCTGATCATCTGTAACAGCGAAGATAGCCTGCGAGTACAGGCCAATAAAGGGCTTTCGCAGCATAAACCCGCAAGTTATAGCCGATGCCAAATCAAGTACTTTAAAGCCCATCATTGAAAAATTAGTTAAAAAAGTTCAATAGTAGTTACTGACGAATGAAACGGCTATAACGGCTTAAATAAAGATTTTAACCACGTTGTTCTAAATCATAAAGCAGATGAATTTATAAACGAACACGGCTTGCATTACAATGGGATTGAAGGATTTTGGAGTTTATTAAAGAGGGGTATTTATTATTATCCGCAGGTGGCGTATGAACAGCTAAGTAATAAAGTTGGCTTTTTGGAGAAGATATATCAATGCTCTACAGCCACAATAAATTCATTGATCGCTTCAAGATAATGACAGCCTGGCTGGTTTTGACCTTTCATTTTTCCGGCAATGCTGTTGATCACCCGTTGTATTTTCTTTTCGGCACCAATTACCGGGCACTTGTCAGGATCGCCTTTTAATTCTGAAAAATGCTGCGCATAAAGATAGCTCAGCTTTGATTTAATGGCGTTAAGTGCAGGTGCGTTTTTACGCATCAGGCACCAGTCTAAAAAACCTGTAATATTTTTATCGACAATTTTTTTTGCCTTTGGGATTTCCATTTTGCGCTTCAGCAAAGTTTTGTCATTAATCTTTGAAAGGGTATCAACATTCACCAGTGTTATATTCAACAGTTCGGCGGCAGTTTGCTCCACATTGCAGGGAATGGAAAGATCAATGATCAGTTTTGTGCTTTTACACGCCAGCTGTGATTTTAGAATAACTGGCTCAGCGGCATTAGAAGCAACCAATATAATGTCCGAACTAACAACATGCTCCGCCAATTGGCCTATTGGGGCATATTGCAATCCTAATTCCGCTGCCAGTTCCGCTGCTTTTTCTTCCGACCGGTTAATGAGCGTAATATTTTTTGTTCCAAGATAATCAACCAGATTTTTGCAAGTATTGCGGCCAATTTTACCGATGCCAACAACCAATATTTTTTTCCCTGCACAAGTTTTAATATTTGCTTTGATATACTCAACTGCAGCGTACGAAACTGAAACCGTGCCGCTGCTTAAATCAGTTTCGTTCCGTATTTGTTTTGACGATTGTAATACACTGTTCACCAATCGTTCCAAAAAGCAGTTTATAAAATTATGCGCCTTTGCAAATTTTACTGCCTGTTTGAGTTGGCCGGTGATCTCATAATCGCCCAGAAGCTGGGAGTCCAAACCAGCGCCTACATCAAATAAATGTTCAACTGCTTCGATCCCGTTTTTTATATAGGCTAAACTTGTAAAGGCTGCTGCATTTCCGGCGGTTTGCGTGCACAGCAAGTCAATAAGCTGCCGCTCGTCATCGGCGAAACCATAAATTTCCGTCCGGTTGCAGGTTGAAATGATAAATAATGAATTAACGTTATAAACTGGCGCCAGGCTTAAAATATTTGCGTACTGCTCATTGTTGATAGCAAACATCCCCCTTAAGGCAACATCCGTTTTTTTGTAGTTTATGCCCGCAATAAAGAATTTTGAAAGCTCAGCCGGTAAAATAAGATTCATTTGCCTGGTAAATTTTATTAGGATAATTAATTCCGGTGTAAAGGTTCATCAATTGCCGTGATTTAATGCTGATACGCGTCATAGCTATAAATGATCTTCGTCACAATAGTTGCTTATTTCATTTTAGAAGGAAATACTATTAACGGAATTTGCTGGCCGTACTTGGAACGGGGCATTAACGAAATAATGTTCCCCCATTATCGGATTTAAATTAACCAAAACCATTTCAAGAGATTTGCATCATTATTTGACCGTTGTGAATAGCGAATTTTACACTAAAATTAAGTTTAACGAGATGAAAACTTTACTTATAGCAACTGACTGTTCGGCAAATGCCTGGCATGCCGCTGAATACGGATACAGGTTGGCATCACACCTTGGAGCAAATTTGATATTATGCAATGCCTTCATTGTTCCGGTGGAAACGGCGGATCATCCGAATATTTACTACAGGGTCGTAAAAAGTAATATGCCCGAACAAGGTCTTGACGGGCTGAATCAATACGGGCACATTGATGTATTAGTAATGATACGCCGAGAACATGGGTTATTGGGTAAAATATTTACCGGGAGTCATACGCAAAAAAAAAAAGGCCGGACGCATGCTTATTCCTTGATTGCTTCGCGCCAACAGCCCTATATCACCCTTTAACATGACCACCATCATTATTTAAGTCACGCTTGTAAGCCAAATTTACAGTAATAAAATAATGATCAGAGAATATGAAAACAATACTGTTACCGACCGATTTTTCAGCGAATGCGAAGCATGCCGCTGAATATGGATACAGATTGGCAAAGCAGATAAAAGCTAATGTAATGCTGTGTAATGCTGTAATTGTTCCGGCAGAAATGCCGCAAGCTGGCTTTATAGCCTGGCCCATGGAAGAATATGATGTGCTGATGGATGAAAGCGCGGATGAGTTAAGGAAATTAAAAGCGGTTTTAGCAGATGATAAAGACGCTTTTAAGCCATTAATTAGTTGCTTTAATGAAGTAGGCAGCACAGCTGATGTGGTTAACAGCATTATTGCAAAAAAAAAGATAGACCTGGTGGTAATGGGAACTCATGGCAGAACAGGTTTAAGCGGTTTTTTATTGGGCAACCATAGCCGCATGTTGATTGATAGCATAACCAAACCTTTGTTGCTGGTACCAGCACAGGCGCCTGAAACCTCTGTTAAAAAAATAGCTTTCGCTACAGATTTTAAACAGCCTGAAAAAGACCTGGAATCTATTTATGATCTGATCCCGCTGGCGAAATCACTGAATGCCGAAATTTTGTTGACGCATATTTATGACGGAAAAGATCAATCGCCCGAATTTCGGAAATGGATAAAACATTTCCTGGCAGAATTATCTGACAAAGCGGACTATCCGCATATTTATTACCGGCTCGTGAAAAACGACCTTGCAGAAAAAGGATTGGACTGGTTATGCGAACATGGCGAGGTTGATATGCTTGCAATGGTTCACCGTCCGCACAATTTTTTTGATAACCTGTTAAAAGGGAGCTGTACTCAAAAAATGGCTGCCCATATATCGATTCCTTTGCTGGTTTTTCCAGTAATGGGATAAGCAATTATACTTTAACCATTAAAATTACTAACATGAAAACAATAGCAGTACTTACCGACTTTTCCAAAAGAAGTGAACATGCGGCCTTGTATGCCCTGCAAATTGCAACAAAAATTAAAGCTGATGTTTTACTATTTAATGCCTTCCTGGTACCGGCTGAAACCCTCGACGGTAATCATCATGCCTGGCCTGTTGAAGATTATGACGAAGTAGAAAAAAGCACCGAAAAGAAATTAATTGCCCTTAGCAGACAATTAGAAAATGAGCTAAGGGAAAAAAGCTTCCCTGGCGCCCATTTACCCTCTATTAGTTATCAGTGCGAAGAAGGGGCTATTGCAAATAATATAGCCGGCCTTGAAGAAAATAAAAACATTGTACTTATGGTATTGGCTACACATGGCATTGATGATGTGTCTGCTTTTTTGATGGGGAATAATTGCCGGCAGATTATTGATGCGGCATCCACGCCTTTATTAATAATTCCCGAGAACTGTGCCTTAAAAAACTTTGAAAAATTTGCTTTTGCTACTGATATTGTGCATAATGATATTAACTATATCAGCTCTCTTACCTCACTTGCCAAACAATTTTCTGCCGAGATACTTGTTGCCAATGTGAACCAGCATGCGCCATTAACTAAAGAGCACGAAAGCGCAGTAAACTCATTTAAAAAAGAAATAATGCATAAAATTAATTATAGCAGGGTTTACTATCGTAATATCCCCAACGAAAATGTAAAAAAGGGCCTTGATTGGTTGATTGAAAATGTAAAGTTTGATATGCTTGTAATGGTTCACCGCAAAGGTGATCTTTCCGATTTCTTCTTTAAATCCAGCATCACTAAAAAAATAGCGGACCATACCTATTTGCCTTTACTGGTGTACCCATACCCGGTGAAATTTGTGCCCGGATTTTAAAGATGCTCGGCAGGTACAGAACGTGGGTAGAAAATGTCCATTTAACGTAGTTATGGAGCACCGTGGGTTTCGTCCCTGGGATTTTCTATGGGCTTCATTCTTCAACCGGCCTTAAACCCTTATGGGTTTCATCTTAATGGCGTTGCACTTTTGGGGTTTCATCAGTTCAATTAAATCAACGTACCATTTAGTTTATTTTCCGAAGCTTTTAGCTCATCCAACCATAGCAGAAGCATATTTGAGGCATGGTCGGGCAATTCACTAAAAAGCTGTTTGTAATAATTTATCCCGTCCTGCAGCTGGGCCTTAAAGTTGTTGAATTGTTTTATTTTTTTCTCATTAAGGTCTTTCAAATGCGCCTTCAGGTCTTCCTGCAGGTAGTCGATATAAAGATTAAGCTCTTTGATAAATATATGGGGCCTCTTAATTTTATCAAGCAGGTCAAGCCTTCCGTAAATATGCTTAACCATTTCTTCGAGCGAATATATTCCTGAAAAATAAGCCAGGTTAGGCCCGGGACAAATAGCCACTGCTTTATTTTCTTTTGGCTTGCTCATATTATTTTTAATATAAGCCGATGAGCATAAGCCTTCGCACAGGCATATTTTTTCAGTTATCGTATCAAACTGTTGCCTGTAATCATCTTCGGGCAATTGGTATGATTGTAATTGCCTTATCTTTAAATTCTGGTACTCCCTTGAAGCTGTGCAGATTGGTTTTTCAGTAAATTCAGTATTAGATACCAGGTATTTTTTTATGCAGGGGCTGCCCGGGCGGCCTTTTTCTAAACGCTGTAATCTTTGTTTTTCCATGGTACTGTTCTTGAAACTATTGAACAATATACCTAATGGTGACGACCCGCTCAGGTAAAAATCTTCCTCTACGGCATTGGTTAATAGCCTTAAGGTTTCTTCATCAACATTGGTGACTTCGGGTACCAGCAAAAATGGGCTTCCCCAGCCAGTAGCGTCAAGTTCATAATATTCAAGCAGGAAATCGTTCTCGTAATTAGTGCCGATCCCACCCTGTACACTTAAACGTTGGGCGGGGGCAGATGTGTAGTTTAAACATTTGTTCACCAAAGCCGCATGATAAAGTTCAAATAGCTCGTTGATCATTTCAGCCCTTTTTTGTTTAAACTCTTCAAGTATTGGGCCCAGCAGATAGCCTTGGGTTGCAAAAGCATGCCCCCCGCAGTTAAGGCCTGATTCCACCCTGAATTCAGAAACCCATAAGCCTTTTTTAGCGAGAAATTTAGCCTGTATAAAGGCCGACCTGAAATCGCTCACCTTTAAAATGATCTTTTTTCGTAAACCGCCGGTTTCATCGGGAAAGAAATCGCTGAAGTTTTCAACTGAACTATATAACCTGGGGTTCATCCCGGCAGATAAAATAACCGAGGATTCAAGATCACTTTTGGCAAATGCCCGCAAAGCCACAAGGGCGTCTGTATTTTCATCTCCGGTATATTCCCCATCATCATTAAAGTTCATTTTATCCAATTTCGACATGATGTTTACGTCAATCGCACCTTTGGTCATCTGCGTCCGAAGGATATCCTGGAAGATCTGTTGCTCCTCTTTATCAGGAAAATCCATCATCAGGTCATAGCCTTGTTTTAGTTGTGATGATTCAGGCAATAACTCAAAATAACGACAAATGTCACTTCCTGCTTCAAATGGCTGCTTTTTCAATTGTTCAAATTGTTTATTAACCATTTTGTTTACCATGTTTAAATAAGCGGTGATCCGTTTTTCGCGGCTATCAGGCGCTGATTTGGCAATAGGTATAAATTCCTCTTTGTTTTCCGTGTGATATTCCCTCATTCTTTCAATCAGATTATCGTCAACTATTGAAATAACAGATGAAATACCGTAACGTGCAACTTTAAGGGGGGTGTCAATTGAATAACCTAATCCTAACACCGGGATATGAAATGTGTGGCTCATAATAAATTATAAATTGATGAAGCTGCCATCTCCGGCAAAATCAATTCCCAAAGCTACGCTTGCTGTGGGATTAAAAAACTGACGCAGGTCACCTTTTTGAGCTTTGCTCATCATTCTTTAAGTAAACTTAAGATAGCAGTTTTGAGGCATCAATATTTTTTAGAATAATGGCAAACGCTTTACTTGAAAAAACTATATGCTACCATTGCGGCGATGATTGCCTGACAGGGGTATATATTATTGAAGAAAAACACTTTTGCTGCCACGGTTGTAAAAGCGTTTACCAGGTATTATCTGACAATAAGCTTTGCAGCTACTATAATTATAATGAGCACCCCGGGGCAACCCGTACCCGCACCGACAGTCGCTTTGATTATTTAAGCGAGCCGTCAATCGGCAGTGAATTGATTGACTATACTGACACCCACGTTACTATTGTTACCTTTTATATTCCGCATATCCATTGCAGCAGTTGCCTTTGGCTGCTGGAGCAACTCTATAAGATCAATCCCGCGGTCCATTATTGCCGGGTTGATTTCCTGAAAAAGCAGCTTACCATCAGGTTTGACCACCATAAACTAAGTCTGCAGCAATTGGTGGAGCTTTTGGATGATATTGGTTATGAACCGCTGATAAGTTTGCAGGATATCATCAAAAAGCAAAATTCGGCCACAAAAGATAATTTAGTGCAGAAGATTGCTGCAGCAGGCTTTTGCTTTGGCAATGTGATGCTGTTAAGTTTTCCCGAATATTTCGGTTTGTCGGGTTATGAGCTATCATTCAGGCATTTTTTTGGATGGCTAAATATTTTATTTTGCCTGCCCGTGGTATTTTATAGTGGTAAGGGCTATTTTATTTCGGCGTGGCAGAATTTACGCAACAAAGTTTTAAGTATTGATTTTCCTCTGGCACTGGGTATTGCTGTTCTCTTTGCCCGCACCGTTTTTGATGTTTTTAATCACAGTGGGGCCGGGTTTGGAGATACACTTTGCGGCCTCGTATTTTTCTTGCTTTTAGGTAAATTCGTTCAGAAAAAAACCTACCATCATATCTCTTTCGAGCGCGATTACCGTTCTTTTTTCCCTGTCGCGGTACACATTCTTGAAGACATATTAGAAAGGCCCATCCCGCTTTCCCAATTAAAGACGGGCCACCGCATGATCATACGGAACAATGAGATCATTCCGGCAGACGCTATTTTATTAAAAGGCATGGCAATGATTGATTTTAGTTTTGTAACCGGCGAATCATTACCCGTTAGTAAAACGTTGGGCGAGATCATCTATGCCGGTGGCCGCCAGACCGGCGAAGCGATTGAGATGGAGGTGATTAAGCCGGTATCCCAAAGTTATCTCACTCAATTATGGAACAATGAGGCCTTTACCTGTAAGCAGGATAACCGGATGCAAACTTTTAATGAGAAAGTGAGCAGGTACTTTACTATTGTATTATTAATTATCGCCTTTGCTTCCCTGTTTTTATGGTTGCCAACAAATGTAAAAAAAGGATTTGCCGCATTTACGGCAGTATTGATTGTTGCCTGCCCATGCGCCCTTGCATTAAGCACACCCTTTACCATGTCGTCAGCACTCAGCATTTTTGACCGGAATCAATTTTATTTAAAAAACACCAGGGCTGTTGAACAAATGGCCGAAATAGACACTATAGTAATGGATAAAACCGGAACGATTACCACAGGAGAATCCATTAATGTACAAATAGAAGCTGTATTGACAGAAGATCAAAAAGCCCAGGTTTACAGTGCCTGTATCAATTCTATCCACCCGCTTAGCAGGATGATTTGTCATTTCCTTGGCAGTAAGGAACGGCTGCCGGTAAACGACTACTCAGAAATTACCGGGAAAGGTATTGTGGCAAACATTGGTACGCACCGGATACGAATTGGCAATGCAAAGCTGGTTCTTGGCCAACCGGAGGAATCTATCCATATCACTAAAGTGCACCTGATGATTGATGAAAATTATCTGGGTTATTTTGGTTTTGCACATCGTTACCGCAATGGCTTGGAAAATATTACCGGGCTTGAACCATCCTACAAGTTGTTCCTGCTGTCGGGCGACCTGGACCATGAACGGTACGAACTGACCCGGTTTTTTAAAGATCCGGAACAAATGCATTTTAACCAATCACCCCAAAACAAACTCGACTTTATTCGATCGTTACAACTAAAGGGCGAAAAAGTAATGATGATCGGCGATGGCCTTAATGATTCAGGGGCGCTTAAACAGAGTAATCTTGGGATAGCAGTTTCAGATAATATAAATAATTTTTCGCCAGGCAGTGATGCCATACTTGATGGTAAATCGTTTAATAAATTGCCATCATTCCTGCGGTTTTCGAAAGATACCGTTAGCATCATACATTTTTCATTCCTGATTTCGCTGGTCTATAACCTGGTAGGGTTAAGTTATGCTATAACCGGCAACCTATCGCCGCTTACCGCGGCAATACTGATGCCGTTAAGTACAGTAACTATAATTTCATTTACAAGCCTTGCTACACACCTTGCGGCAAAACGAAGAAAATTAATATGAGCATCCTTTATTTACTGATCGGCTGCAGTTTATCGCTGGCCCTTATTTTTTTAACAGCATTTTTCTGGGCGCAGCGTACTGGCCAGAATGATGATTTATATACGCCATCAATCCGTATGCTGCTCGAAGAAGAAGAAGAACAAGAAGAACAAGAAATTGGTTCCAAAAAATGACCAAAATCACCTTTTTCACTAGTAGGCATCATTTCATCACACAACAAATCAAAATAGCTTTACATCCATAACCGAAATAGTTTATGCAACCAGAAAAATTTTATTATGACAACAAGATCGTCCGCAATTTCGGTATAGCAACCGTGATCTGGGGGATCGCAGGGATGACAGTTGGCTTGCTTATAGCCGTACAGTTATATTACCCGGGTGCAAATATGCATAACCAGTACACCACATTTGGCAGGATACGGCCATTGCATACTAACGCGGTAATATTTGCCTTTGTTGGTAATGCTATTTTTATGGGAGTTTACTACTCGCTTCAGCGGCTCCTGAAAACGCGTATGTTTAGCGATAAATTAAGCGCCATACACTTTTGGGGATGGCAACTGATCATTGTGAGCGCATTGATTACTTTACCACTTGGTATTACTACCTCGCATGAATATGCCGAACTGGAGTGGCCTATTGATATTGCCATTACAATAATATGGGTGGTTTTTGGCATTAATATGTTCGGTACCATTATTAAACGACGGGAAAGGCACTTATATGTTGCCATTTGGTTTTATATAGCCACGTTTGTAACTATCGCGGTACTGCATATCTGCAACTCGATGGAAATACCCGTCACTTTCTGGAAAAGTTATATGGTTTATGCAGGCGTACAGGATGCATTGGTGCAATGGTGGTACGGGCACAACGCGGTAGCGTTCTTTTTGACCACGCCATACCTTGGCATGATGTATTACTTTCTGCCAAAAATGGCAAACCGGCCTATCTACTCCTACAAATTGAGTATCCTGCACTTTTGGGCGCTGATATTTATTTATATTTGGGCGGGCCCACACCATCTATTATACTCCACTTTACCCGGATGGGCCCAATCATTGGGTGTCGCATTTTCAATAATGTTGATAGCACCGAGCTGGGGTGGTATGATCAACGGTTTGTTAACATTGCGCGGTGCCTGGGATAAGGTGCGCGATGATGTTGTGCTGAAATTTATGGTGGTTGGTTTAACCGCTTACGGCATGGCTACGTTTGAAGGGCCAATGTTATCACTTAAACAGGTAAATGCTATTGCACATTTCAGCGACTGGATTATTGCCCACGTGCATGTGGGCGCTTTGGGTTGGAACGGCTTTTTAACCTTCGCAATTTTATACTGGCTGATACCCCGTATCTACAAAACAGAACTTTACTCTAAAAAACTCGCCTCTTTTCACTTCTGGATAGGCACCTTAGGTATACTATTTTATGTAATACCACTATACTGGGCCGGTTTCACGCAGGGATTAATGCTAAAAGAGTTTACTCCTGAAGGTACATTAAAGTATAGCTTTCTTGAAACAGTGCTGCGCATTGTACCTATGTGGGTAACGCGCTCATTAGGCGGCACCATGTATCTGACAGGCGTAATTGTTATGGCGTATAATTTAACGCGCACAGCATTGCAGGGTAAGTTATTGGCGAATGAGGCGGCACAGGCCATGCCGCTTGCCCCGGTAAGTACAATCGGCCGGGAAAACAGCTGGCACCGCAGGCTCGAACGCAGGCCCATACAATTTATGATAGCTGCCTTGCTGGTTATACTTATCGGCTCGTTTGTGGAGCTGATGCCTACATTGACGATCGCTTCCAACATACCAACTATAGCCAGCGTTAAACCCTATACGCCGTTGGAGTTACAAGGCCGCGATATTTATATCAGGGAAGGTTGTTTGGGCTGTCATTCGCAAACAGTTAGGCCATTCAGGTCTGAAACCGAACGATATGGGGAATATAGCAAAGCAGGAGAATTCGTATTCGATCATCCATTTTTATGGGGCTCGGAACGAAAGGGGCCTGACCTTGCCAGAATAGGGGGGAAATATCCCAACGCCTGGCACTTTAATCACCTGCTTGACCCGCGCCTTATGTCACCCGGCAGTATTATGCCGGATTATGACTGGCTGATTACCCAGGACCTGGATACCACTACAACCATTGCCAAAATTAGCGCCATGAGAAAAATTGGTGTGCCCTACCCTGCAGGTTATGAAAAGATAGCGAACAGCGACCTGGATAAACAAGCAAAAGGAATTACGGCTGACCTCGCACAGAACAATATTAAAGTTTCGGGCAGGAAAGAGATCATTGCCATTACAGCTTACCTGCAAAGGTTAGGAACTGATATTAAAGCAAATAAAATAATCACCAAATAAACCAAGTTTATGTTTGATCAATTTGTAAAAAACGTTTCGGGAGAACAAATGTACCTGATATTCTCCTTATGGCTATTCCTGGTATTCTTTGTTGTAGTCAGTATCCTGCTTTATATTACTAAAAAGCAACACACAGATCGCATGGGCGATTTGCCGTTAGAAGACGGAACGTCAGATTCAACTAAATCTTTATCGTTATGAAATATTTACGCGCAACATTATTATTAGGCTTAAGCTTGTTTGTACTGCCCGCATTTGCAGATGACGATCACAGTTTGCTGTCAGCTGACACCGAGAATTATACAGGTTATGGCGTTATTATGGGCATGCTGCTATTATTTATTGCCGCCTTGCTTGTTACATTAAGGGCTTTCAGAGTGCTTACCAGGATTATTTTAAAATCTCAGGGTTACACTGAAGATGCGACTGTCGCAGAACTACAACCGGTTAAAGACAAAAAGAAGGAAAATGAGGCTTGGCTGAAATTGCTATCCTTAAGGCCGTTATCCGAAGAAAAAGACCTGCTTATAGATCATGACTTTGATGGTATCCAGGAATTGGATAACCCGACACCAGCCTGGTTTATGTACCTGTTTTATGCAACAATTCTTTTTGCAGCATGCTATTTGCTTAACTACCATGTTTTCCACTTCGGCCAATTGCAATATGAAGAGTATAAAACTGAAATGGCACAGGCGGCCATAGATCATAAAGCCTATTTAAGTAAAGCCGCGAACATGGTTGACGAAAGTACTGTAAAACTAACTACAAATCCCGCCGCACTGGCTTCTGGAAAAATGGTTTTCACAAAAAATTGTGTTCCCTGCCACGGTGCACAGGGACAGGGCGTTGTAGGACCTAACCTAACTGATGATTACTGGCTGCATGGCGGCAAGATAAATGATGTGTTTAAAACCATTAAATATGGAGTGCTTACAAAAGGAATGCCCACATGGGAAAATCAATTATCGCCAAAGCAAATATCGGATGTGGCCAACTTTGTGAAATCATTGCATGGTACAAATCCGCCAAATGCAAGGGCGCCCCAGGGCACAAAGGATATATAAAAGGCAGCAAAAACGATAAACCTAAAGCGTAAGGCGAAAGATAATGGATGGATTAATTTCGGGAAATAATGATGGGAAGAGAAAATGGATATACCCGCTTATCCGCAAAGGGATCTTCTACAAATGGCGGAGTGCTATCAGTTATGGTTATCTTATTTTATTTTTTTCGGGGCCGTTTATACGGATAAACGGCCAGCCGTTTATGCTACTGAATGTGATTGATAAACAATTTGTACTGGCGGGCCAGGTTTTCTGGCCACAAGACATTTTCCTGTTCATGATCGCTTCACTTGTTTTTTTGGTGTGCATTGTTTTATTCACCATTGCTTTTGGGCGAATATTTTGCGGCTGGATATGCCCTCAAACCATTTTTATGGAAATGGTTTTCAGGAAGATAGAAGAATTGATAGAGGGTGATGCACACAAGCGCAAAAAGCTGGATGCAGCGCCCTGGACCAGTGGGAAAATACGAAAGAAAACAATTAAAACCATAGTCTTTTTATTCATATCATTTTTAATAGCAAATACATTCCTTGCTTATATTATCGGCAGTAGTGCGTTAATTAAGATCATGTTGGAACCCGTTACCTCACATTGGGTAGGATTTGTCAGCATTTGGTTTTTTACAGCTATATTTTACCTGGTTTACAGCAGAATACGTGAACAGGTTTGTACGTTGTTTTGCCCATATGGCAGGCTGCAGGGCGTTATGATCGATAAACATACCCTGGTAGTTGCCTACGATGATGTGAGGGGGGAGCCGCGTGGAAAATTGGACAGAAAGGCCGTTTTGCCAACGCTTAAAGGCGATTGTGTGGACTGCGGCTTATGTGTAGAAGTTTGCCCCACAGGGATTGACATCCGCAAAGGGACTCAATTAGAATGCATTAACTGCACAGCTTGTATTGATGTTTGTGACGAAGTAATGGATAAGATCCACAAACCGAGTAAACTGATCGGCTTTTTCTCTGCGAATATGATCCATGCCAAAGAGAAACCTTCATTTACCGGCAGGATGATGGCTTATAGCGTGGTTATTGCAGTATTAATTGGCATATTGTGTTACTTTATTTTTAGCCGCAACGATATGGATATAACAGTTATGCGCCAGGCCGGCATGTTGTACCAGCAGCAGCCCAATGGCTATATCAGCAATATTTACAATGCTGATATTACCAATAAAGCCAATAAAAGCCGTGTTGTGACGCTTAGACCCGAAGATCCTGCTATTAAAATAAAATTTATACAGGCTCCGGGAACAGTTAACCAGGGAAGCGATGCGAAAACAGTATTTTTTGTGTATGTCCCAGCTAATAAGATATATGCACTCGAAACGGACGTGCGTTTGCAGCTGGTAAGCGGCAATAAAATTATACAAACAGTAACAACAACATTTGTGGGGCCATTAAACAATTAGAAAAATGAATTGGGCAAAAGTAACAGTATTTATTTTATTGGCATTTGTGCTATTTATAGGCGGCATGAGCTACGTTATGTTTAGCAGTCCAGTAGATGATTACGATCATCAGTATTATGAGGATGGGCTAAATTTTGACCATGATTATATTCGCGAAGAACAGGTGACCAAAGAACATGCGCAGCCAGCGATACATGTTGACAGCTCCTGCATCAAATTTACTTTTCCGCAGGTAGTTGTGGGTAACGTGAAGTTTATGCGGCCGTCCAGCGATGCGAAAGATATATCTTATTCTTTGGACAATAAGTCGGGCTTACCTATTCAGTTTTCCACCACTCATATTGCAAAAGGTAAATGGCAGTTAATATTTGAATGGAAAAGCAATAATAAAGCTTACCTGTACCATAAAGAAGTATATATTAAATGAATAACAGCGAGATAGCTTTTTTTATTGGTTTGTTTGGCAGCGTGCATTGCATAGGCATGTGCGGGCCATTGGCATTTGCTGTGCCGTCTGTGCAGAACAGTTGGCTGCTTATTGTGACAGATAAAACACTTTATAATATTGGCCGCATCGTCACCTATTCATTTTTAGGATTTATTATCGGATTCATTGGTAGACAACTATGGCTTTACGGTTTTCAGCAGTGGGTCAGCATTTTAAGCGGTTTGCTCATCCTTACGGCCGCATTCTCCAGGATCTTTAACATCCGCCTCGCTGGAAATAGTTTTGTTTCAAAACTGCTATTACCTGTGAACCGTTTATTGAAATATGCATTTAGGCATCGTGCTGGTCACCTCATTGTTGGCTTGCTCAACGGATTTCTGCCATGCGGGTTTGTTTATCTCGCTCTTGTGGGAGCTATTAATACTTCGTCGCCGCTTGCTGCAGCGCAGTATATGTTTTGGTTTGGTGCCGGTACGTTCCCGTTAATGCTGCTGGCTACGGTAAGTTCCGGCTTTGTTGGGCCTGTTGTACGCAGGCGCATTAATAAATTTATCCCTTATTTTATGGTTTGCCTTGGCTTTTGGTTTTTATTGCGCGGCATGCAACTCAATATCCCGTATTTGAGCCCTGGCAGGTATTTGCCAGGCACCGGTATTTGCCGTTAATTTAAAAGGTATTCGAACTACGGTGCGGAGACAATTACGGATATATTAACGTTTTATTTCAATTCATTTTATTGCTGTTCAAAAAGTCTCCCTTTCAGATTAGTGTATTCAGTTTCTGAAATCATACCGCTATCAAATAATGCTTTAAACTTTTGTAATTGAATAGGTAACGATTGTTTCTTGTGCGGGCAAAGAACGATAATAAGGCCGATAATCCCAACTATTAAACCGAGAAAGCCCCCGGCTAATGCGCCGATTTGCCTTTGGGCGCCGATAAAGTAACAAGCTACTCCGAATACAATGCCATGCAGCACAATAATTAAAACTATACGGTAATTTCCATGATACAAAGTTTTTAAATTAATTATATAATTATTTGTCTATAAGTTCATTAGCTTTCAATTAAATACGAACTATTGGTTACTTGTTTTGAAAATGGCGACTGGGTTAAGGCAGGTGTGTCTATCTGACAAAACTCTTATTGTCAATTACTTGTAATTATATTGCCATACTAAAATTACTTGTAATTATATTGCCATACTAAATAATTGAGTTCCCGGCTTTTCAGCCCAAAGCCTGGCATCCAGAGTCATACAGATATTGCGGAGAAAACGTTTGCCTTGAGGTGTTACTTTTAGGCCCCACGAACTTAGCTCAATTAACCCATCATCGGCAAGCGGCATTAAACGTTCCAAACTGTCAGTTAATGAAGGACAACATTCCGACTTGTGGCGCCAGGAGGTACCACCTTTGCACATAATGTTAAGTATATGTTTGCGGATGACGAGATCTTCATCAGTTAAAATATGACCCTTAAAAACAGGGAGCGTTCCTTTATGCACTAAACCCAGGTTATGATCAACCAAGCCTATGTAGTCCTCAACAACTTTTACATTTTGAGCAAAAGCATACCAGGAGTCGCTTATAGCAGATACTCCGAGCCCTATAAGTAACTGGGTATGCTGATGGGTATATCCCATAAAATTACGATGCAGGTTTCCGCTATGCATGGCCAGGCAGAGTTCATCACCGGGCAAAGCAAAATGGTCCATCCCAACTTCAATATAACCATAACCTTTTAAAAGGCTCCGGCCTATTTCA
>Ga0207002_1036_pt1 | contig 26900 bp, 24 predicted proteins | sample Alteio_BWMinCont_88_FD_153473 | JGI IMG/M metagenome (GOLD analysis project Ga0207002, IMG submission 153473) | Enriched cells from forest soil in Barre Woods Harvard Forest LTER site, Petersham, Massachusetts, United States -... | ecosystem: Environmental > Terrestrial > Soil > Temperate forest >...
TCGAAGTCTGGTCCGTTTCCGTTGCCGCCTTCTGCGTGCCAAATCCTATCGAGGTAGGCCGCAATCTCCCCGGCCAGACCGTAGCTTGAAAACTCCAGAACCTTGCAGCGGGAAAGGAATCTGCGTTCGAGCCGTTCCGTCTCGTTAGCGGTGAAAATCCAAATTGTGTTGGGTGCCGGGTCGGTGGAATCCAGTTTCGAGAGCAGCGCTAATTGCGCCGCATCTGTCATCTGGTCGGCCTCATCTGCCAGCACTACGTGGAAGCCTCCGGGAGTCATCGGGGCATACCAGCACTGGCGCACGGTGTCCTCGATGCTCTGTGCATTGCACTTCTGCGAGGGAATCTTGTGTAACTCTCCCTGTAGTTCACTGGCGAGAGCCAGCGCCATCGTGCTCTTGCCCACGCCAGACGGCCCAACAAACAACCAAGCGCCAGACACGGGACGTTTGCAGAATGCGGCCAGAACCTTCTTGGGACGTTCCAGCCCGACGAAATCGGCGATGCGCAATGGCCGGTACTTCTCGACGAGAGACTGAGGGAATGCCGGATCAGCTTGCATGACCGGATTCCGTTCCGAGAATTTCATCGACTCGTTGCCGGAGAACATCGGCGAGCAACTGTGCGTCGTAGTAGGCATCAAGAGGGTCGGCTGCGAGTGCTTCGCGTAGCCAGTTCTTGAGGCGAAAAGTGATGCAGGGATCAGAGAGCAATTCCGGAATGGCGGGGGTGCTCATTGCACACCCCCTGATTGCACTGGCGCTGAGACTGCGCCTCGGATGTAGTCGGCGGCCTTCTGCGCAGCACTAGCGGCGGAAATCACCAGCTTGGAATCCGCCCTGAGACGTGCAATCCAAGTTTTGAGGTATGCGGCGGAGTTGGCGAGAGTGCTCTGTTCGATGCCAGCGACGCCGCACAGCATGGCGCTACCCATTTCTGCAATTAGCTCTTCCTTGCTGTAGGACTCACTCCCAAATTGTTGGGGAACGTCGAATCCTTCTCTCTCAAGTCTCTTCGCGTGCCCTGTCGAGTGAGTTAGCTCATGGAATAGCGTGCTGTAGTACTCCTCTTGAGAAGCGAACGCCTTCCGCGATGGCATTGTCACCACGTCGAGCGAGGGGATGTACGATGCCCGCGAGTCTTGCTCGAACGCGGGAGGGTTCGGCATCCCGCTAACGAGGGATTCGGCTGATTCGATGGGGAATGCGGGAGGCAATTCGAGGAGTGCTTTCAATCCCTCGGTTTGCTCCAAGTTGAAAACCGTGAAGTAGCGGAGAAAGGCGAATTTGCGTGCTTCGATCTCGCCGTCTGGTGTCTCGGTTTCGCGGGTGTCAAATTTCCAAAATACTATCTTGGTGCCGTGCTCGCCTTTGCGAACGTTGCCGCCTAACTGCTTCGCTTGATTGAAGGTCAGCCAGAACTGCGAGCCGTACCCCTGGAGCGCAAGCAAGAACACGTTGATACCGCGATAGGGCTTCTTGGTGATTAGGTTTGCGGGTGGCAGCGTTCGCCACGGTTTGCGCCACGGTACTTCGCCCCGCTCCAATTCCGCGAGAATCTGACCAGTGATGATCTCGTAGACGGATGCGTGTTGCCTGGGGGGACTTGCGGGAACTACAGGTGAACAGACGGACTGACTTACAATTGGCGTAGCCATCGTTTCCTCCTATATAGGTAACTTTGGTTAGGGCTTGTCGGCTGCTACTAACAGTCGGCAGGCCCGTTTGCTTTCCTATTTCCCTCGGAGCGCCTCGCGTGCCCGCTTCACGTCCTTCGGAGTCCAAAGTCGGATTCGCAGTTTGCCAACGCGTTGCAATGGCGGAAACGGAATCCGCTTCTCGCGAATTAGCCGTTGCAAGTTAGGCTGATGCACTCCGAGCATCTTGGCCACCTGGGACGTGGAGTAGCGCCGCATGATATGCACCTATATCACTTCTCAAAAGTGTGTCAAGTACCAATTTGCAAAAACCGATGATTTACACGCGATTTTCGGCGGATTTTCTAGTGATCTGCGCGCCGCAAAACAGCGCGATGAATCCGCGCCGACTTAATCTAGCGATGTTCTCCATTTATGTTTTAGGATTCGTTTCAGGAAAACGCGATTTTAATAAGCATGCTTTAGCCGGGACAGATTTTCTAATTTTTGCGATTTTCTGTAAGCCGTGCTCTTGCAACATCTCACTGCGATTGGGGCTTTAACCTATTTAGGTCTCCCTTTCGCCCCGACAACCGCGAACTCCCACCTTTGACCTTCTCCCAATGTAAATCCTACGTCGGTGCTCAACTGCTTGGTCTGTTGCGGGTAAAAGTCAGACGCGGGAACTCTGTAAACACGATTTGAGATCAAGGCGTTCCCTTTTTCATCAAACACAGAAATAGAGACTCTCACCTCAGTCAATACGAAGTCGGAACCATTGTAGGCGTACCATTCGAATTTCCCATAGTTGGTGATGGAAGCCATACCCGCCAGCTTGGAAACCTCTGTCGGCGGAAGGTCTCTTGCAATCCTTCTGGAGCCATAGTACGCAGTCCCAATCGTCAAGACTGCAAGCGCAACAACAGAAGGAATAACGAACTTTCGCCGCCACAGTTTGCCGCTACGGTTTGCGGCCAGTGGTTCATCTTCGCTCGGTGGCGTAAACGTTTGTGGTTTACTCTGCGAGAAAAACAAACCGGAAACAACCAAGGCTACGAGAATCCATTCGACAAATAAGCGACCGAAGTCAATTGATCCCCGCCCTGTGAAAAGGAAACTATACGAAACCGGATTATAAGGCCCGCGCCAGCGCGTAGGCACAAACAGCAAGGACAGAACTAAGAGCAAAAACCCAAATACGATGCAAGCCCACTGCCTTCGGTTCATCGAACTGGCCGAAAGATGGTCTGGTTCTTTCTGATTCGACACAGGATTATCGGAAAGCGTCGCGGGACACGAAGCTCCGGCGGTTTCCTGGCTGGGTGAGTCATCGAGCTCCTTAAGTCTCTTGAAGAGAGCACGCAATTCCAACTCATCTTGTAGGCTGGCCGGAAGCGGCTGCCCGAGTTTTCTATAGGCCTCTTGAAGCTGCGTCAACTCCTCCTCGTCCATCCGCTCATATTCTCGGTGGGATGCCATTGCGAGCGATGATACTCATAGTCCGTGGACCTTTCAACGGCGAGGGCCAAATATGACCCACTGTGAGTCCCGTCGATGTGCGAATCCGGTTTGGCAGAGCTGTCCGTAACCGACGGCAAAAGCTCGGCGTGTCCCAAGAAGAGTTTGCGGATATGTGCGGCTTGGACCGCACTTATGTCGGAGGCATCGAACGCGGTGAACGTAACCTGTCGCTCAAAAACATAGAGAAGATCGCGCTAACTTTCAGGATTTCACTCTCTGAGCTTTTTCGAGGTGTTTGACTCACTCGCCAGCTAGTCTAGCTAGATGGTATTGTGTGCGAATGGTTGACGCCGCGAGACACTATGCGAAGCTTGAATTCAAGTGTGAGAACTGCGGAAAAATTGCCCGTATAATTTTCGAAGAAGGCAACACGGGCGGTTGGGCTGCGATCAAAACGGCAGTTTGTTGCCCGTGGTGTAATCACGAATCGCGCCTGAGCATCCCTGGAAAATACCTCTCGGTCGAGAAGGTTCTATAGTGCTCGGAAAAGATGAATCACTACGGCTAGAGCATCCGCCGGAAGCGTTCTTCGCGGCTCAAACTCTTTTCCAAGTAAAGGTCGCTATGCTGGTGGCGGTGACGTGCTTCCTGATAGAGCCTCTTGAATTCACTGTTGCGATAAAGGGCGCGAATCTGGTTCTTGTCCAGAGTGATGCCGTGGCGCTTGAGCGCATCCCGGAGCGGAGTACCATCGGCCATAGTTCGGGCGAGCGCCGGAAAGAAACTGGCAACTACTCTGGGACGACCCGGCTTGCGAACGCCGCGTGGCTTCTCAAGGGTCCCTTGTTCCCGCAGCAGAGGCTCTAGGTTGGACTTGCTGTAGCCGCGAGGGCGCTTGGGCCGGAAATTCCGGGCTTCGGCGGGCTCGGCTGACGGCTTCGAGGCTCGCTGGGTTGGGTGGGGTGGCGTCGGCCAGCTCGGTGGCGGTTCCTGTTCGGCGCGGTTGGCCTGAATCCAGTGTTGGATGAGGCTGTCTGAGGGATTTCTGAGACCTAGGGCACGTAGTGCCGCCCTGGCCACGTCTTCGTCATACATCTGATCTAAGGCTCCTTGATTGTTGAATTGTCTGGAAAGAGTCTGCCGGCGGGTTGGGGGTTGTTAGCACAGTGCTATCAGTGCCAGAAACACCCCAAATGGGGCGGCTTTGCTTGCCCAACCAGTTTCTTTTTCCAGAATTTCTGTTAACCCTTTTGTTTTCAACACTGCATTGTCAACTGATTTTGGGGGATCCTCGTAAGTGCTTTGAATTTCAGTAGTTGCAGATAACTATGCCAGAAATTCGAAGCGGAATAATCTCTGAGTAATCTTTGAGACTTCTGAGCAATAGGCTCATTAAGATATGGCTTGATTCTTCTTGGAGGGAAGGGGCTGTCCCGCGGAATCGGGGGGAGTCCTGCGCCGGTGGGCCGGGCCCACCCCTAATAAGAAGCAGGCCCCCCGGAGTTTGCGGGACAACTAGGGGGCCGCTTTCCAAGCAGTTACGAGCTTCCATTTTCTTCCCAGGTCGAATTGACCGAAAGGGAAGGATTCGACCAACCCGAGAACCTCTAAGTCCTCAAGCGTACGCAGGGCGGTTGAATGAGGTAGTCCGGTCGCTCTCTCAATGTCGCTTGCAGCTACTTGGTCACTAAAGCGTAGTGCGCGCAAGACCGCCAGGCGATTTGGAGGAATGCAGTCCTCTGCCACCCGCACGACGGTCTCGAACTCCGATTGGTCCGGCTCGCACTTGCCTCTAACCACGGCGAGAGCGAGAAGGAGCTTTCCCAACTCCTTGCCGAGTCGGGTGCCAACTTCGGGTCTGGGCAAGTATTGGACGACCCCATTACGGTCCCGCGCAACGTGAGACCTGGCCTTGGCTGTGAAGATGGCAAGTTCAACAAGAGGTTCCTGAAGCTGGGCTGGCACTCGTGCGTTCGTCGCCTTTGGCAATTGGCTGAGGTAGAAGGAAACGGCGCCCTCGATGTAGTGCCTCATGGGACTGTCTGCGCCTATGTTGCTGATGGCCTTTCGAACCTTGTCTTTGCTGTCGGCGCTGCGAGCGCGAAATTTGATGAACCGTTCTCCAAGCTCTTGCTCGACGGTATCCGTACGCTCAATTGCGAGGGTCGAGGCGGCCAAAAGAGTGAACCGAGCTTCGTAGCTAATTCGCCCAAGATTTCCCCGACCCTGATCGGTAAAACCATCGTAGGCATCTCGAAGCCCAGCAATGACGGCGCTCCGAGCCTCGGCGCGCATTCCCAGCAACGGCGCGAGGTCCTTGATGACGAGCACCTTTTCATTCAGCTCCGGCAGGATACTAGGGTCCTTGTCGGGTGACTTGGGGTCTCGGTAGCCGCTGACGAGTGTGTTTTCGGTTAGGTTGGAGAGGAAATAAGCATCGGGGCGATTTCGGAATGCCCTGAGCAGTTCCGTTTTACCAGCGCCACTGGCATCGATGATGATTCCCCACAAAGGATCACCGGGAATGTCGTGTGACTTATATACGCCGAGCGTAAAGTCAACTACGTCGCCGTCCTCGGGTGGGATCGAGAGCCATCGGGCTAAGTCGGCCCGAAGCTTCTCGATGTTCGGGGGTGTTGATGGAGTTTTTGTTTCTGAAAGAGTTGGTACAGCGAGGGGTACTTCAGGAATGAGGATCGTGGACAAAGTATTCTCCGGTTTTTCGATTATTGAGTGCTTCGCTCATTTTGCGGCGAAGGAATTTTTGACTAGCGAATATTGCGGTTGCTGGAACTTGTGCTCCGCGCTCGAATTCCAGCTCTAGTTCACAACCGATGTGTTGAGGGTCGCGGAAAACGAAGCGGACCTTGCCATTGCCGGTGCTCTCGCAATGCGAGAACTGCAGTTTGCCACTTGCGTGCGAGTAGATCGCCAGGGGAAGCCGCTCAGTCATGAAGATACTTTCGGCAATGCCTCGCAGGGCTCGGTTTGGGGATGATGACAAGGGGTCAAGGTGCTGCGGCAGTGCCTTCATTCCTGCCTCGTGCGGAAGGTCAGATTGATGCGCTCTCCGATTGGCTTTGCCGTCTTGGGCACCCAGTGCTGCCACTCGGAATTGGTTCGACCACGCATAATTAGCAGATCGCCGTGGGCCGGTAGGTACTCGACCGTCGTGGATTTGTCCAACTTAGAGCCGCTAATGATTTTCGCTAGCCTGAATGGCCGCGTCGCTCCGAGCGTTAGGCTGGCGATAGTGGGCTCCGGGTCGCCGTAGTCGTCGTCGCTGTGCGGCGAGATGTAATCCTTGCCGTCCCGGTAGCGGTTGATAAGGACAGCGTTGAACTCTCCTAATCCGGCTGCGCCGATTTCGCGGATCACGTCTTGCAGGTAGTCGGGCATCGGAGCGGCCTTCAGCACGATCCCCTTGGAATAGGGGTAGTCCCAAGAGCCGTACCAGGCTTCGAGTCGCGGGATGGGCTTGCCGCCGAAGAGCTGAATGTAGTTTTGCCTGAACCCTGATTCGGCGCGGATTCGCTCCAACAGCGCGTCAGCCCTCTCTCGGCTCAGGAAGCCGGGAACCAGAATTACGGCGGGCGCTCGGGGCGATGCTTCGTTGACGGCGCGATACCGTGTCGATGCGGCTTGAGTTGAGACTCGAGCCATCTCCCCAAGAGCCTTCACGCTGGCTTGCTTGGCTGCGATTTTTACTTCTTCTCTCTCATCTTCGTCCAACATCTTCTTTTTGTTCTCCTCATGTTCGTTGTCGGCGCGAATCTCGGCTAGTCTTCGGGCCAGAGACCGCTTGGAGGTTGTTGTTGAGGCTGCACGATCCCATAGGGGATGAGTGCGCATGCGCGGTACTCGCGCCCCGCAGACCTGCGCGTCGCAGGAATTTACATATCAAGTTGGCGGAGTGTCGTTCGACGACTGCTCTAGTAGGGGAGTCCGACGCCTTTTTTTTGCAAATGGGCTCATGGTAAGCTGTGGTTCCCCGAAGGGACCCGAACGGGGCTTACCCCGCGATTGACCAGCCGTGTGGAACCGTTGCCCTTCAATAAATGTCCAAAAACCTACGCTGGAAGAGCTGCTTTACCCCGTAAGTCGTTGATCGAGAGGCAGTTAATAGTTGCCGGATTTCACTCCTCCGGCGGTTTCTTTGGCGCCCGCCTTTCACGAATCGCCTTTTCTAGCCCTATGAATTCGGCTTTATCCGCAATGCATTTCTCGCAGTCGCTAGCTTCTAAACTGTTATGGACACACTTCTTCCAGCGAGCAAAGACTCTACGGGCACGCGCCTCCAGCTTCTCCAGTTCGGACCGCTTTGAACGCGGCCTATGCGGTCTAGGGACGGCAGCCCCGCCGATATAGCGGACGGGATTTGTTGAAACTCTAGTTCTCCTGTCCTTTTCGATGAGCGGAATCGTTGGCATACCGGAGGTCTCCCGGATTGTCTCCAGCGGAACGGAGCGATTACTCCCTGTGTAGCCGTTTCGAGGTACTTTCTGTGGACCGGCCAGTGCCGGCCGTTCTTCAGGTTCTGGGAAGAGTCTCCAACCGCTGCCCGCAGCCTCTCTCGCCTCTGCAATGCAGCGGTCTACGTCCTTGTGGTCAACGCCGATTGCCTTAGCAATGCTGTTGTTTGTGTCACCGCGATCCGGTCCACCCTTGGATTCGATCGCGTTGAGTATTGCGCGGCTCTTAGGGGAAATTCCCCGCTTGATGCAATCCAGTTGTGTTTTGGCCTGTTCCTGTTCCTCCAGTCGCCCCTCATTCTGTTCGAGATTCAGTTTGCTGAGCCGATTGTCAATCAGATCGCCGTAGTTTGAATTTGGGTCGCACTCAGTTGTGTTGGAGAATGAGTCCGCAAAACTACCGCTATCCTGGCACGGCCGTCCAATTGTGACCAAGCGGTCATGCCCCACTGGCTTAGGGGCCTTCTTCCCCATGCTTTTCACTTCGGTGGTAATCCGCTTGGACAGCATTCTGCTGATGGACTGCTTACTTAGGTCGAGGGGAATCTCTTCCTCAGTCACTTTCTCTGCTATCTTCGCTATCATTTTCTTTGGTACGTCCTTATAACGGTCTTGAATGATCTCCACTGTCAGCCAGTGCACGTCGTCTTCTGATAGTTCACCGTTGCCTGATTGAGTTGTTTCTCGAACGTCCCGCTTATCCATCGCTTTTTCTCCTTAAAACGACAAAAGGGCGGAAGAGGCACATGGCCTCGTCCACCCAGTTGTCTTTCTATTTAATTTTCTTGCGGGAGCCTCTTGCGAAGCCCCCATAAAAAGCAAAAGGGCGGCGAGAGTTAGTCTCTCGTCCGCCCAAATTGCTGTGATTAGCGCTGCCTAGACTGAGCTAGGCATACGCCAAGTGCGCCCTAAATAGACACACTTCTTCATAGGGGTGATTTCGGTGGTGAAGACTGCTTATCTATAGCGAGTGGGTCTAGGTGGGCCATCTACAGGCTGGGGTATTGGTCAATCTGCTGAGGAGCCACCAGCCTATATAATTATGCAGCGGACAGTATTCTCCCCGCGTTTGGGTGCTGCGTCTCAGGCCTGAGTGCCAAACCAGCGTGCGCACTTGCTGTTGGCATCACACAAGGTTTGATGCAGCAGCCGAGAAAAGGTTCCCTACTCTTCGCTGGTTTGCCTTCCTCAGCAAGTCGCATTTTCACTAAGTATCGCAGTTTTTCACGAAAAGCAAATAGCACTCCTGCCAGAGGGCAACGGGGCCAAGTCGTTCAACAAGCACCTTCATCCTTTGCTTCGCAAACTCGGTCTGGACTGCGGGGGCATGCACTGATTCAGGAACCCATCGAGTAAGCACCCTAGTCATGGCAAGAGCTCTAATCGAGGTAATCAAGAAGTGGATCGGTCACGGAAGCGAGGAGATGATTCGTCGCTACACTCATCTTCATCCTGATGTCGTGCGGGATGAATTTGCCCGTGTGCCTGATTTCGCTCCTCAAAACGCCTCAAAAATCGTTGAGATTGCCCCCGTTGCCCCACAATTAGCGGTCGCTGTATGATGTAAGTCCAGAGTTTTCAAACTGCTGGGAGATCGTCCAACGGTAGGACTCCAGATTCTGGATATTAGTAAAATCGCATGATAAACCGTTCGGATCGTTGCACTTACGTTGAAAAATGAAGCCTTCAAATTGCCCCTCTGTTTGACCCAACTTCTTTGCGGTCACTCCCTAGGTTCCAGTTAGATGCCACTTAGGACAAGGGTTGACATTTTACTCAACCCACGCCTACAATGAAGTATGGAATTTGGGCAAATACTCCGTAATCTGAGAACTCGAAGCGGGATCGGCATCAAGCGCTTAGCTCCTGAGCTTGAGGTGAACTATACCTATTTGAGCAAGCTTGAAAATAGCGAGATCAACCCTTCCGCTGAGCTTGTAGATAGGGTTGCGGATTACTTCGATTATGATCGTGATGCCTTACTTTTGTCTGCGGGCAAAGTGCCCGAGGAGATACTCGATATTCTCCGTGAACACCCTGAGGAAGCTCTGAAGTTCCTCCGGGACAGATTTGGCGCAAAGCATGGCACCCGATCCCGCTCGTGATGGTCTCCTCCGACTGATCGAGGGCAAGCCCGATATAGCGGGTCGCTACCTGAACCTGACACGTGTGGGCGCTAACGGAGGAGAAGGTAACTTTTCCCTCGTCTTCAGTGCGACAGATAGACAGACCGGAAGCACAGTAGCAGTAAAGGTCTTTCGGCCAGATCGACTGACCGACACATATCGATTTCAGTGTTTCTGCCGAGAAGCAATACTGTTAGAGGAGCTGATCGGGAATGCAAACATTTTGGAGTGGTTGGGTCCAAGGAATGAATTTTTTGAGCGCGTCCAAACTGATACGGGAATCTCCTTCGACCTTAGGTTTCCGTACTACGTTGTCGAGTTAGCGGCAACCGACGCCGCCGACCTTATAAGGAGTGGTCAGTGGAAACCCGAAGAAAAACTCGTAGCATTTCGTTGCATGTGCAAGGCAGTGCAAAGAATTCATCGGCTGGGGATAGTGCACCGAGATATCAAACCGTCGAATTTTCTTCTCATGGCAGATGGGAATGTCAAACTGTCCGATTTTGGCGCTGCTCGTAAGATCGACGGCACTGAATCAGCAATTCTCAGTAATTATCCAGCGGCACCAGGCGATTCACGTTATACCTCACCGGAGATGCATGCTCTACTTCACGACGATGATCCGACCATTGCAAGGCCAGGGGACATCTTTGCACTGGGGGCAACGCTTTTTGAATTATTTTCCGGTGTCATTCTAGGGATTCAAATCTTTGATGCGGGTTTTGCCGCCGATTTAGCACGTTCGATGGGGGCTGTTCAAAAACGTGACCGTAAGCGAATTTATTTGCAATTCGTTCAAAGTTTGGATGCCGGTCATCCACTGCCCTCAATCTCGGAATACCCGAACGATACACCTGCTTGTGTGCGAGAGCTTGTAGACAATCTTTATAAGTCAATGGCGAGGTTGAATTATCAGCGAAGGTTATGCGATTTCGAGACGATTTTCCTAAAGATCGACCAATGCCTATTGGTTCTTAGGAATGAAGAAAAAGTGAGACGGTGGAGAGAACAGCGGGAGCAACGTAGAAAAAATCACGAAGCAAAATTGGCGCGTCGGGAGTCAAGAAGGGTACTTACGTTAGGGGCAAAGCAATGATAATCACATCGAATCAGAGAGAACAATTTATAGTCTCCCCGCCCCAGTTCCAGTTGGGTCCTCCGGGTGAAAGCCCATTCGAAGCGATGCCAACGGCCTCTGTGACGGACTCGGAGGGCTCCTTCGATTTTAGTTGGATCGATAAGCCCGTTGATGCAGGTATGCCAAACGTCGAAGGAATCCTGAAAAACATCGTTGAACGATCAAAGCGCGATGCCGAACGATTCCCGACCAGCGCGCAGGCGCACGCCAATTACGGCCTTGCTCTCATGAACGACGGCAAACTTAATGAGGCTGTCGTTGAATTCACTGAAGCTCTGAGACTTACACCACAGCATTTTATGGCTTTGTCGAATCTTGCGCGAATCAATGCATCAAAGGGGTTATTCGATGAGGCGAAGAGAATCTATGAGCAACTGGCTACAACTTATCCACAAGAACTATCACCCCTGGTGAACCTGTCTTATATATTTCTGCGAACTCGCAGAATGCAAGAGGCGACTGAAGTTCTTAACAAGGCGATTCGAATTGACTCAGAGGCGATATTTCCTCGCTATCTCATGGCGATCACGCTTTTAACACTTGGAAAATCTCACGAAGCAATTAGACATCTTAGATTCGCAGCTAGGACCGAAGTACGTTCGCCCGCAATCCACCAGGCCCTCGGAATCGCGTACGTTATGGCCGATGACGTGAAGAGCGCAGTCCGTTCTTTCAGGACGGCCCTCACGCTTGCGCCTGAGATGAAGGATGCCGTTCACGCACTAGCTAATGTCCTTTTGCAGCAAGGCCATACTAATAGTCTGGTCGAACTGCTCGCAGCTTATTTGGTGCGGCAGCCAAATGATATCGCTGCGCGGGAAATCTTGTCCGATGCCCATTCACAGTTAAAACAATATTCTGCGGCCCGACTGCAACTTACAACGGCGCTTCGTCAGCTTCAGGGCGATGACGAATCCAACAGAAAGCAGAAGGCTAAGGTGCTCAATAACATCGGGTACTGTTTTGACCGTCAGGGTGAGGGTGAAACGGCTGCGCAGTGGTTTGACCGTTCAATTGCAGTTGATCCGGGCTTCGATCCGGTTCCATACTATAATCTTGCAAGGTTCTACACGGGAAAGCGCCAGTTTGCCCAAGCTTGGCGAATACTCGAAAAATGTACAGAAATTTTCCCCGAAAGCCATGCCACGCCAGAAGTGCAAGCTTTTGTTTTGTCTGAGGAGATGCGTTATGACGAGGCTATAGACCTACTACAGAAGGAACTCGCCACAGGTAAGGCGACCGATGGCTCATACGCTGCACTCGGCTGGCTTCTTACGGACGTTAGGAATGATTTTGCTATTGCCGAACACGTTCTGTTCGAAGGAATAAAGCGGCATCCTCAATCTCCGGGCTTGGTGAATAATCTCGCTTACGTCCTTCTAATGCAGGGGAGGCCAGTGGAAGCACGAAGGATTTTGACTTCTTTGCAGAACACCAAAGAATTCCGATTGGAAGATACGGTCGCGCTCACGGCGACATGGGGGCTTCTGCGTCTTTGGGAAGGCGATATTGCAGGAGGCGCGCAGTACTACCACAAGGCTGAAATCCTGGCGCGTGAGTCACCACAGAGAAATCTGGCTAAGATTGTGCAGCAAAAAATGCACTTAGAACTGGCAAAGGTTTTCCTGCGAGAGAACAAAATCGAAGTTGCACAATCTGAGATTTTGAAGGGTCTGTCCATTAGGGAAGGGCGTGAGTTCTACGAGCACGACCTTACATCTCTGAATGAGCGTTTGGAAAACAACTCAGAAACAAGCTCTCACTGACCCCAATAACGGAATGCCTGATGGTCTTGGTCTCGCTGCACACCAACTTTCGCGATTGGCACCGAAGATCGATAGGGACCAGTTCTATGATAGGATAGTAAAACGTCCCCGTCATTGAGCCAGCAATCCGGAGGTTAGCTTGCGCCCAACCACCGCCCTGATTGTTTTTAGTCTTTGCATCGCTCTGTGTTATCCGACTGCAGCCAACGACAAGAAAAAGCACCTGGTCGTGGCGGCGGGTAAAGCCGCGCAGCAGATCAACAATCACCCTTGGTCGTACACAACACCTGGCCAAGCGAACACAAACTGCACCGGAAGTGGCACCGTGAATGGAACAGCCACTGACACCGGATACGGTACGACAAATATCAACGGCACTGTGAATACAAACACGGACTGTAACACGACGTATAGTCCTCCTCGCACTACTAGCGGGAACCGCATCACGGTCGATAACGCTGCGTGGGTGACTGATGTTTCCAATGGCGATCAATACTTGATCCAATGCACGGCAAATTGGGTCGCCAGCAAATGTAGTTACCTGAACGATGGCAACTACAATGCAGACCTCGAAGGTAACAATATGTGGATTACGGGAATGAAGGGCATGAAGGAGATGACGGCAAAGTATCACGTGCTGCGATTTATTCTTTCAGGAAGACCGCCAGTGGTTGCCGCTGTCGCCACCACGGCGAGTCCGGCACAGCCTTCTACCGCTTGGACCGCAGACGAAACATATGCTTGGCAGATGTATAGAAGCATTTCGCCTGAAGACAAGGATTATGTTCAGGTATTTTGCGCCGCGAATCCCAAAGGTGCCGCCCTGATTCCGAGGTCGAGGGTCATAGCTGGACAAGGCGCTGAACACGCGCTTGACTGCACCTCCTGGATTTCGGCGAAGAGCAAATCTCAGTAGACTGACGAATGTCTATTTTTTAATGGTGAACCCCATATCTCTTTTAGCGGAATGCCAACTCCCCGAACGGCAGCCTGGACCCCGTCGCAACTCACACCATAAAACCGACTCTCCCGTAACAACGATTTCCGTATCGGTCCTTGTGCTCATTGAGCCTCGTGTCGTACTTCGAGCGAGGGAAGCGCTTGTTGCAGTAAGGACATTCCACTGTGTAGTCCATTGAAAGGCCAGAACTCCTGGATTTACGGCGCGATGTAAAGCTGCCCACGCCCGAACCGAATGGTTTGCTGAAGTAGCCGCCCGATTTTGTCAATTCGATGGGGAAACGCGGTTCAAACGTCTCGTTGGCAATCGTCACCGACCTAACCTTGTCCGCCGTGTAGGATTTTATCCCTATCTGCCTACTTCGCCCGCCGATCAGGTCCCAAGCGTAGAAATACTCGCGTGCAACGCCATCGCGCCGCCGCTTGTACACAAGCGAGTAGGGTTCTACTTTGCGTTCCAGCCCTTCGTAGACAAATCTCAATACTCGGTGGAGGCGTGCCGCTTCCATGATTTCGGCTCTAAATTCTGATGAGAAATAGTTCAGCGCTGATCTTCCACCGAGCCCAGCATAGGCAAACCTAGGTTCGACAAGGGCGAATATCTCGCCGATAACTGTTTTGAACCAGCTCTCGGCTTCATCGAAACTGAACACAGACAATTTGGGACATATGATGTATTGGTTCCAGAATTCCCTGATCGCTTGGAAGGGGAGAGCGAGGAGCAGATTCCGTGCAATCATTGGTTCCGGTTCGTAAATGGTCTGTTTGAGGAAGGTTGATAGGACTTCGCGGCGGGAGATATTCAGCGCCTTCTGAAAAAAGACCGCATGGACGAAGTCGTACAAATCAGGGGAGTGGCGTCGTCGTAGCAGAGCGTTCAATTTCGACGCGAGGAGTTCCTCAAGCTTGATGCATCGAATCTCACATTGACACAGCGGACCGTCGGAATACGAATGGATCAGGTGTTGCGCTTGGACCGGCAGGAAAATCCGATCATACTCTTTTATGTCGAGATCAACCCTTATCCTCGCATCTCCTTCTCCGTAGAACCCTTTGAAATAGACTCGCGCCTCATAAATCTGGGTTTCGCCGTCGGCCAAACGTCTCTCCGACACGCGACTCTCGTCTACGAGGAATTCGACGCCGCTCTTGTCTCGGGCGAACTCGCACGCCTGCTTGAGGCCTCGCAAAAGCAGTTCAACATCAAGTTCCGTCTGTGTGGAAAAATCAAGGTCATTAGAGAATCTTGCATGTTCAAAATATGCCTTTCGAAAGCAGTTGCCTCCCTTCAGGACGAGAAGCGGTTGTAGCAAATTGTCGGCCCGAAAAATGCCCGACAGCAACCATCCAAAGACATAGTCCCGTTGGACGTTCGCGGCGTGTACGCCAAGTTCTTCGGCTTTTGCATCAATTTCCGGCTTGTCAATCACAAGTCACTCTGAAACTAGCGGCGCTGTCACGCCCTCGCTACTCTGCGGCTGCTTTGGCTCAGTACGGTCTTCCAACTTGTTCCATGCGGCTTCGAAAGAAGTTTTCTGTGTTCTTGTCCATGAAGTGGACGTAGCAGCCTTTCATGCCCCGAGTCAGAAGAACGCGGTAGGTGTTTTTCACCATCTGCGTGAATCGGTCGCCAGACCTCTTCACCACGGTGTCGTAAGACCTCGTTTTATCCCCCTTCCAGTCTGCTACCTCTGGTAAGTAGATAAGGTCAGGCCCGAAGATGACACCAACATAGTCAAATTCGAATCCTTGTGCCGTGTATACGCAACCGATTTGATTCACGCCGCCCGAATCATAAGCCCAGAGGCTTTCTTTCGGGATGCCGGGCGCTAGATGGCCTGAGTCTGACTTGGCGTTCCAAGGTCGCGTATACTTGCCAATGACCACGTCCTCGACAAGTGTTCCGTCGGACTTGGGATTGGACCACGGCCAACAGAAACCCGCTGTTAGCCGTGCAGTTGAACTCTTTCCCAGTTTCTCCCTTATTGAATCCTCTAGGGCTTGAGGAGTGGGCATGATTTTGAAATCGAACTCATCGGCCTGATTCCACATCACATGGGGCGTCCGCTGAATTCCGAGCGTATTGTTCACCCAACTAACGAACGCATCAGAACCAGCGCAACGGAACTGGGCTTCCAGTTCATACTCACAAACGTCGCAGTGCAGCTTTTCAGCCTCCGTCTTAATGTAGCCAGTCGAACCGATCTCCCCTGGCCGCACAATCTGGTTGTCATCGATGAAAAATACAGAGGTCCGGCTGGCCTTCAACAGCTCTTGAATCTGCGCGAGCTTGCTCTGCTTTACCTTTGGCGTGAAACGGTTGTTGCTAGTCTCTCGAATTCGGTGGGCTTCATCCGCGATCATGACATCAATCACATCCACGTCCGCGCCCATGTAGCTGTTGAAGTACCGGACTTGTGCTGCCCCGCGACTGCCAACGATCTCTCGGATGGTGGAGGTGAACGCACGGGAGCCGGTCACATAGTGCGCGTTCAATCCCATTCCTGAAAGGTCGCCGAGCAGATTCATCGCAATGACAGATTTCCCTGTGCCAGGTCCTCCCCGTACGATCACGGCAACTTTTTTCTTCCCTTTGACACCCTTCGTTGCAGCATCCACGACCTTGTCGTACACCACTAGCTGCTCGTCGAGCAGAATGTACTCCGGCTTGCCTTTAATCAGCTTGGCGACGTGATCGAGCAGCTTTTTGCTTGGGCGATACTTGCTCTGCTCGACTTTGGCCGCGACCTCGCCGTTGTCGGAACCGTGAATTCGTTTGTCTAGAAACTCAGTAAGATCCGGTACGTGATCGGCAGTAAAGACCGGAGATCGACTAATCTGCCCGGCAAATTGAGGTAAGAAAAGAGGATCGTCTTTGATCGGACTGTAGTTGTGCAGATACGAACAGGCATGCGCCCTGATCCCGTCCTCGCCTTGAAATGCTGTGTGGCAGTCGGTGAGGTAGGTCATGTACTGCCCTACTTGGACGGATGGATGGAGCACGTCGCGGACACTTCCACCGACGAAAGTGGCCACCTCATTCTTTCCAGAAGCGCCTTTGCATCCGCTCCACTGCTTTAGCTCAATGATGACCGCGTTAGGTGATTTTTTGCCGTCGTACCCGGTCACAAGGCAGTCGAGACGCTTGGAGGTGAGTGGGAGTTGAAGTTCCAGCAAAACGCCATGATCGAGCAGTTTAGCAGTTTGAAAAACTTGCGAGACCGCACGCAGAGAATTGTTCCACGAGTTCACTTCAGCGACGGATGGCTGGTAGCGAAATTCATTGAAGAACGCATCTTTCAACTTTGGGGCAATGCGGTTGAACGTGGAATCGTCGATGAGGGATTTGGTGGTGCCGGAATAAAGGCGCATTCGTTTTGATTCCTCACATCAGGGTGGTTGCGGCCATGCTACTTGCGCGTGTTTATTTCAGTCTGCCGCTGGCAGAGTATCTGTTGGGCTTGCAGCTTGAGCATGAACGCTTTTCGCCTACCAGCATCGATGCCCACAGCGATTCCTATCACAGTGAGGAACAGCACCAGTACCACGCCTGAATTGGCTGAGTCGGTACTGATATTCTTTTGGGAGGTCGCCACCATCATGCTAATTCCGAATGAAACCAGGAAAACAACGACGCCATAGCGCAGGGCCGACAAGATCACGATCCATTTTGCCTGCCGATACAGGTCATCGGCGAATTGCTGCAAGATATTCTCGTAGTAAGCCGTCACGCCGCACACTATACGCTACCGCCAAGGCCGTTGATAGCTTCTGGACTGGACGGTGCTGGTGTCAGTTGAATCCTAGCGCGGAGAGTCCGCACGAGCAATTTAAGCAACCCGCCGCATCGACAGCACAGCCTATTGAATTATTCGGAATAGCAGGTACATCAGGGCTCCGAACGAGAATACCTTCAACATTAACGCTTCCAGGGCGTTGAACACATCTATGGCGTCTCTAATTATTTTGAGAATTCTATTTTTTAGATTTTTACGAGGTGACACTGATTCACGGTCACGGTGAGTGTTGCAGGCGAGGGCACGCTCGCCGGTGGCGTATAAGGGCCGCCTCCAAAATGCTAGCACAGTCCGTTCATGGTGGCTACGCTTCTCGATCTCCATCAAAAACCTCGCGGCATTCCTTCTTATTCAAAGCTGTAATCGCCGCACTGGCCTATGATCTTGGCATGCGCAGGAATCGCCCGCTTGCTTTGCATTGACCTCGATGGAATAATCCCGCCATGATTATTGCAGACCGCCTCCGCGAAATGCGCGAGGCCAAGCAACTCTCGCAAGGGGACATTGAAAAGCGCACCGGCTTGCTTCGTTGTTACATTTCCCGCGTGGAAAATGGCCACACTGTTCCGGCCATCGAAACGTTGGAGAAAATGGCTCGCGCCTTAGAGGTCCCTCTCTATCAACTCTTCTACGACGGCGAGGAGCCGCCCAAACTGCCGAATCTGCCCAAGCGCAAGATGTCTGACGAAATCGCATGGGGTAGCTCAGGCAAGGATGCACGCCTTCTGGGCAAGCTTCGTCGCTTAATGGGCAAGGCGGACGAAAACGACCGGAAGCTCGTTCTGCTAATGGCTCAAAAGATGGCTCGGCGGTAATTTCAAGGCAAGACAACGAAACTTTGCAGGCATCAACTCACTTCTGGGATATCGCTGGCCCGGAGCAGCTAGGTGTCTTTTCTCGGGACAATTTGCGTTCTTGAGCAGCCGGAGCTGATACTTACTCCGCCCGTGTCCCCTTTTAGATATAATCTAACGTCAATCCCACGGCTTAATTGACCTCGACACTGACACTGCTCGTCGCCTGTATGCCTCCGCTAGAAACTGTGACCGTGATGTTGTAAGAGCCCATGGGCGTGCCCGTATTCGTGAGCTGCCCACCACCTCCACCTCCACCGCACCCATCGTTCGTTAGCAGGATCGCAAGGAGCAGCGCACCAAGAACCGCACTCCAGCGCCACCGTGGCGTGCGAACGCCCAATAGACAAAGCAGAGCGAGCGCAATTGCAATGCCGAGCGTCTTCCAACCGATGCCGCCTGGGGGGTTGAATATTCGCGGAAGAGCTACTGACGGAGCCGTCGTCAGGATCGCCAAAGTGCTCGTAGCCGTTGTTGTGGTTGCACTGAGAGTGATAGAGCTTGGATTGAAATTGCAACTGCTCTCGGACGGCAAGCCCGAGCACAGGGACGGCGTGAGACTGATGGTGCCGGCGAATGCGTTGTGCGCCGTGAACGTCAGCACCGTCGATCCCGAGCCGCCGGGCCGAGATATCGTGATCGTCGCCGGATTGACGGAAATTGTCAAAGGGGACAGAAGATTGACAGTCTCAGTGAGCGAACTCGAAGAAGAGAGGTAATTAGCATCGCCGCTGTATGTCGCCGCAATCTGGTCGGAACCTCCGGCAAGAGTGCTGGTGGTGGTTTGCGCTAGTCCGTTCGACAGCGCGACAGGAATGCCGATATTGGTGCCATTGGACGAGAATTGCACTGTCCCTGTAGGCGTCGGCCCTCCGCTATGTCCAGGTGTGACCTGTGCAGTGAAGGTTACGCTCTGGCCCTGTTGAATGCTTGAAGACGAAGTGGTAAGTCCTAGACTTGTTCCGACTACCAAGTCAAGCGACGTGGCAGAGGAGGTGGAGGCTGCGTAGTTCATATCCCCGCTGTATTGCGCGGTGAGGTTGTTCTGCCCTTGGGGCAACTGCGTAGTTCCAAAGCTTGCAATGGCGGGTATGATGCTTGGATCGAGAGCTGACGGGGGGCCAAGTTGCACACCGTTGGAATAAAAGGTTACCGTCCCGGTCGGCCCATTGGCAAATGGCGAACCGTTTCTCGAAACAGTGGCGAAAATGGTGGCCAACGAGCCTAACAAGAGAGTGCATTGCCCCGACGCCAAAGGGCACTGTTGGACGCTTGTTGCTGTGCTTGTCTGTGCCGGCGCAATGGTGAAGCTTACAGCTGGCGATATGCTCGGGTTGAAACTTGGGTCTCCGCTGTAACTCGCAACAATGGAGTGTGTCCCTGGTGCGGGAAAAGCGTAGGATGCCCACAACGGCAGCGGCGTCATCGTATATCCCTCGCTATTGAGGGGATAAGGGTTGCCAGCTAAGTTCGTGGTCGTCCCATTGAACGTGTCCGTGAGGTTCACCGTCCCCGTTGCCGCGCCTTGTCCGGATTGGCCTGCCACATTGGCACGCAGGAATACAACGGTGCCGCCGTAGGGGCCCGCCGCAAAAGGAATCGAAACGCCATTCTGGTCAAGACTAAACACTTGAGTCGTCGTTGTGCTCGGCTCGGGCTGGACCGTCACCGCAATACCCGGCGACGAATCGCTTGCAGCAAACGTACCGTCCCCGTCGTAGTGCGCCGTGACTGTGTAGCTCCCGCCGGGCAGCAGGTCCGTCGAAGTGGAAACCACTCCATTACTCAGGGTGAGATTTGTTACTTCCTGCTGATTGCTCGTTAGCACTGAAACGAGTCCGGTGGGAGTCCCGGTGCCGCTCTGCGGCTTGACAGTGACATCAACGCTGACAGGCGATCCGTGCGTGATACTCACCGCGCTGTTGCCATTGAGGGTCAGGCTGGTGGTGGACGGCGCGAAGGTTACTGTGCCCCAGTTGTTAACCAATTCTTCCGCATTCACGCTTCCCAATCCGCTGGCCAAGTCATAGCCTGTTGTCGCGCCGTAGCCCGAGAGCACGCCATCCTGATCGCCACTGGTGTTTGTCACACAATTCGGGCTACCGGTCACACACGGCATCGCATTCGTCCCCGTCGTTACGTCATAGAAAATACAAGAACTAGCCACGGTGCCGCTCGAAGTGCAACTGGCTCCCGGCTTCGCTGCTAGTGCGTACAGCACATAGTCCGCGTCCCCCTGCCGCGATTGCATCTTCTGATTGACCATCGCCATGATGCCGGCGAAGGTCGGGGCCGAGGCGGATGTACCACCGATTCCAACAAAGTTACTGCCATCACTACATCCTCCGTTTCCGTCGGTTTCGCAAATGACATAAAAGCTCGCGTTGAGCAAGCCATCGGATGCAAACAGCGATACGTCGGGAACATCACGTTTGCCGTCAGTAGGCACGCCCGCGCCTGCCTGCCAGGATGGTTTCGCATAGCCGCCGGAACAACTCGACTCGTTTTGTCCATCCGAGATCGTGCAGTTGCTCATTCCACCACTGCCGCCGACGACGTTCAGGAACCCGTCGTTCTGCGCGTTGGTGTTGTTACAGGTGGCCTCCGCCGTCGCCATCCCCAGTCCAAGGAAGGTCGTGACTTCCTGGTTTGTGCACGAGTCGTTCCAGGTCATCTCAGGTATGTAGCCCTTGGCGGACGCTTGCGTGGTCTGATTGTTGGTCGAATTCCAGTAGGTCGTGGGATCTTGTAAATCGTTGAAGTCGGTCCCGCCCACGGCAACGTCGTAGGGTGTCGAAGAAACTCCGTTTACGGAAAGTCCTTGCGTCGCGGACTCGGAGTATCTGTCGCACACCGCTGAGCCGCTATCGCCTGTCGCAACGAACACCGTAATGCCCTGGGCCGCCGCCTGTTGCCAGAGCTGATTATAAAATTGGTTCCCCGCTGTGCCCATGTCGAGTTCGCAAGCTCCATAGCTTTCGCTCATCACCGGCGCCAGGTTGTTGTCAACAATGTACTCGGCGGAGAGGTCCACGCCGGCGCTGGAGTTGGTGGACCCTGAAACAACAAAGTCGATTGTCGCTCCCTTGGCTACTGCGCCCGCCCACTCTACATCTAGGTCAGACTCCGCCTCGTCTCCCTCTGTCCATAGTTTTCCCGGATCGGGACCGTCTTGGATGATATTCAGGTTCGCCGGTGGCAGCCCGAAACCACTCCGGAAATCGCTCACGTCCTGCGGATAGATGTCGCTCTGGCCAACAATCGCGATGCTTTGCCCCGTGCCATCCGTTCCCGCAGTCCATAGCGGGAGCACGTTATAAATCGTCGCGAAGTCATACGGGGTCAGCGCGTAGCAGGTGACCTCTTCCAGACCGCAGTTACCAGCAAACGTGATGAGAGGGTTTTCCAGGGGCACCGAGGGGACGCGTTGATAGCGTCCCGTACTCTTGTCTCGCGAGAAGACTCCTACGATACGGTGCATCGGCTTTCGCGGGAAATTATGCAGTGTGTCGATGCCGGCGACGACCGGCAAGAGCGCCGTAGGAATCTGCGGATCGCTCGCGTTGGCCCAGTGGTCCTTTCCCATCACGGTGTACCGGTGGACTGACGTATGCAGAGCTTCTTGGACCTCCGCAACCGTGCCGGAAAATTCGATTACGGTGCGGCCCTTTGAGACGCGAGCCACTTGGAAGCCGTGCCTCCGGAGCCAGGCAGTGATCGTTTGGAGGTCCTGATCGGCTGGGCCAAATTGTTGGCCGAATTGCTCCGGGGTGAGCCACTTGTGATAGTTCGGCGAAGACTTGTCTTGTTGCTGGTCCAGCAGCGCCGCGAGGGAGGCTTTCTGTTCGGGGCTGCGCGTGAGCACGAGGAGCATGCGCTCCATGGGCAGACTCGGGGGGGCCGGGCCGCGGTCAAACTCCGGCCGAGCGAGCGGATACGTGTTGCCCTTGAGCAGAGTCAGATTGGCTTCGTCAACCACTTGCGTGATGCGCGACGGGGACTGAGATTGGGCAACCGCGACGCTGCTGACGACGACAGCAAACAAAGATACGAAACGAAGAGACCAGGAACAATGTGAGAGTCCTGGCATTGTGAAGCTCCTTCAACCAGGTTCAGCCCGAAACGAAAATGTGACCCGGAATTCCCACTCTCGACCCTCAGTCCCGTCATCATACGCTTCTTCCGGCTATAGCACAACCAACTTAACACCGCAGTAAATCCTGTCGCCCCGCTAACTAAGACAACTTCTGGTTGATGTCGCAATTTCCACCGGTCTAATACTTCACGCTATATTCTCTAACGAATATTTCACTTGACACCATACGAGCACAGGCGTAAATAGCTCCCCAATAACTCTCCCTCAATTGGCGATGCGTGCCTTTTGTTCGTCGGGAACCTATCCTCGCTAACCAGTTGAAACGCAGTTTTTAGTTCAGTTCGGGTCTCATCGCGGCCTCCAAGGAAGTCATATTGGAGGTCATATTGTTTATATCTATAACGTTTCGGCAGGCGAGCGCGAGCTCGCTCTCGCCAGCGTTTAGGAGGACGGCGATGAGGAGATGGGACCGCTTACTGGATTCGTATATCGAAGAGTACCGCGCGAGGGGCGTCAGTCCGCAGTCGGTGGCCTACACCGAGGCGCGGCTGATTCGGTGGGGACGGTGGCTCAAGAGTCGTCGCCCGCGCATTGCGATCGAGCGCATTGATCCCGAGATGATCACGCGCTACATCGCGAGCTGCTCCAGCTTTCGCGCCAAGGCCACCGTGTACGCGACACTCAGCTCGATGCGCGGCTTCGGCGATTACCTGGTGCGCCAGGGTCTATGGAAGATCAACGCGCTGCGCTGGATGAAAGGCCCGAAGGTCACGCCTTACAGCCGCCTGCCGAAACGGATCGATCACGCGCACATGGAAGCGCTGTGGCGCGAAGCGGCGAGTCGCCATGGTGAATACACTTCTCATTTATGGGTAACCGTGCTGGCCATGCTCTACGGCACCGGTCTTCGCCGCGGCGAACTCGAGCGGCTCAACCTCGAGGCCTTCGATCGCACCGAAGGAACCTTGCGCATCGATGGCCGCAAGACCGGGCACGAGCGCTGCGTTCCGCTGCCGGAGATGGTGCTGCGGTGTCTCGAAGCGTATCTGCCGCTTCGCCATAACCAACTGGAAGAAGCCGGATTTTGCGGCGAGCGCGCCCTGTTGGTGAGCCGCAGCGGCAAGCGACTCACGGGCGGTGCGATCAGCAACGGTATCCATGCCATCTCGCGCCGCGCGCAAGTGCCCATCCACAGCCTGCATCAGTTTCGCCATAGCTGTGCTTCCGATCTGCTGGAGTCCGGCGTGCACCTCGCTCAAGTGCAACGCATCCTGGGACATTGCGGCATCGCCACCACCGTGCGTTATGTGCACATCGCCGATCCGCAGCGCCGTGCCGCGATGACTCTCCACCCCCTCAACGATTGGTTGCCGCAACCGCAGGTGAGCGCATGAATAAATCGACCACTCTCACGATGGATCCGTTGATCGAGGGCTACCTCCGTTACCTCGATAAAGTAGGACGCAAGACGCCGCGCACGATCGTGGACGTGCGTTGCACGCTGCGCCGCGCCATCGTTGGGCTCGAACGCGTGCGTCCCGGCGTGGCGCTCTGGCGCCTCCAGCTCGAAGATTATTTGCATTGGCTGGAAGCCGAGCGGCAGTGCGGTTCAACCGAAAGCACCCTGGCGAAGTATCTCAGCCATGTGCGAGGACTGCTCGAATACGCCTGGCGCAGCGGCCGCTCCGAGCGCAACGTGCTTGATGGATTTAGTCTGCAGCATACCTTCCGGCGTACCGTGCCGAAGTCGCTCAACTTCAGCGAAGCCGAACGGCTCGTGCAGGCCACCACCGCGCCCGGACCTGCGGCACGCCGTGATCGTCTCATCATTCTGCTGCTTTATGGTTGTGGGCTGCGCACCAGCGAGCTGTGCGCGCTGGATGTTGCCCATGTCAACCGCGAGCGCCGCGAACTGGTGATCCTGAAAGCCAAGGGCGATCGCCCGCGCGCCATCCCCATCCCGGATGCACTCTTTACCGAGTTGCTCGCCTATCTGTTGGAGCACGGAAAGCGCGGGCCCTTGTTTCGCACCAGCATTCGTAAATGCCGCCTGCGCGTTAACGATGTGTGCGAGATCGTGACCAGCGCCGCTACGCGTGCTGGTCTAAGCGCCGGCGTCACGCCCCGCACGCTGCGCCACAGTTTTGCCACGCACTTGATGGACCGTGGCGTGGATCTCGCCATCATTGCCTCGCTGATGGGCCATCGCAGTCCGCAGGAGACCGGTGTGTACCTGCATGTCTTGCCCGAGGGGCCGCAAGCCGCCGTGCGTACCCTGTCGATCGGAGGCCGCTCATGAAATGGTCCTTCTGGATCGAACTCTACATTCGCACTCACTGCGTGGCGCGCGGTTTGCGTCCGCTCACACTCGCTGCTTATGAAGACGCACTGAAACAGTTCCACGACTGGGTGCGTGTCACGCAAGCGGATCGCGCTCCGGATCAGCTGACCGCGCGCGAGGTGCTTGCCTATCTGCAGCATTTGCGCGAGGTGCGCGGTAACGGAGATTCCGCCGTCAACCGTGCCGTCGTTGTTCTGCGGCGCTTCTATCGCGCCATGGTGGCCATGGGCTATCTCGATCACGCGGCCAACCCGCTCAGCGCTTTCCCGTCGATCAAGGCCGTGCCGCGCAAGCTCCCGACGGTGCTCTCGGCGGAGCAGGTCCGTCGTTTGCTAGCCGAGCCCGCGATCGACACCGTCATCGGTCTGCGCGATCGCGCGTTGCTCGCGCTGCTCTACGGCACCGGCATCCGCGCTTCCGAATGTGCCTCCCTGCGCACTGGTCAAGTAGATTTGGAGCAACTGACCATCACAGTGCAAGGCAAGGGCGGCCACCAGCGCGCCATCCCACTGAACCCCGAACTCGCTGAGGTGCTGCGTGTCTATGCGCAGGCTCGCGGTCCCGCACTCCCCACCGCGCCATTTTTCCGCTCACGCTTCGGGCGCCTGTTGTCACGCGGCAGCGTTTACGAACGCGTGCGCACGTGGGGACAACGGAGCCGCGTCGGTTTTCCGCTTTCGCCGCACCGCCTGCGGCACACTTTCGCAACCCACTTGGTGCGCGCCGGGGTTGGCCTTGTGACCATCCGCGATCTGCTCGGTCACCGGCTGATCACCAGCACGCAAGTCTATTTGCATGTCACCGCGGACGATCTTCGCGCGGCCGCTGCGCGTCATCCGATCAGCACGCTGCTCAGCACCGTCAAGCATCTGTTTGCTCTTGGACCACTGCCGTTCCAGAAGCCGCACGCGATTTATGGGAGCGGATAGCTAGCTATCCGCTCCCATAACCACTCACCACCAGCCCTTTCGTCCACACCAGAAGTTCGGTGAGGAAGTGCTGCGCCCAGAAGACACCTCGAACGCCCAGCACAGCTTTAGCTCTTGGCATTTTGGTACTCGGAGAGTAGTATCCGTGCCGGTGCTGACCTTGCGCGCACTGTTTCGAGTGCTTGTCGAGCTCGTACAACCTACGAGGACTGCACCATGAATGAGCCTCGGACTCGAACTAAATACGTCTATGACACGGATTCCACCTGCGGCGCTTCCAGCGGCGATCGCGTCAAAAAAACAGACGCCATCGGCAACGTCTCCTGCTATGCCTATGATTCGCTTCATCGTCCGACGGCAATCACCTATCCGTCCGGTAGCTATGCTGCGGTTACCCCTGCGAAGCATTTCGTCTATGACTCCGCCACAGTCAATGGCCAAGTGATGTCGAATGTAAAAACTCGGCTCGCCGAAGCCTACACCTGTATTTCCTCCTGCACCACCAAGCTCACGGATACGGGATTCAGTTACACCGTCCGCGGAGAACCATCCGACGCCTGGCAGTCCACGCCAAATTCGGCCGGCTACTATCACCTGAGCACGACCTACTGGGCGAACGGGGCTCCGGACCAACTTGGGAACAACATCACAAGTTTGCCAGCTTTCACTTTCGCGGTGGATGGCGAGGGCAGGCCCTACAAGGCTTCGGCCTCCTCGGGTCAGAATCCTGTCACAAACACGGTCTTCAACGCCGCCAGCTTAGCCACTTCCGTCACCTATGGCTCGGGCGACGCCGACTCTTTTTCTTATGATCCAAACACAAACAGACTTACGCAATATCAGTTTACGGTTAACGGCCAGTCTGAAACAGGTGCGCTGACCTGGAACGCCGACCACACTCTCCAGTCACTAGACATTACAGACCCATTCAACAGCCCCGACACACAAAACTGCGCCTATTCCCATGACGACCTCACGCGATTGGCAAGCGTTAACTGCGGCACACCCTGGTCGCAGACCTTCAGTTATGACGCCTTCGGCAACATCTCGAAATCAGGCACCTATACCTTTCAACCGATCTATAAAAACTCCAGTGGCAACACTACGAACCAGTTCGTCAGCATCCCCGGCGCCACGGTTTCTTATGACGCCAATGGAAATGTCTTGACCGATGGCTCGCACACGTACGCGTGGGACTCTTCGAGCAAAGCCATTACCGTTGATTCCGTAAATGCAACCTACGACGCACTCGGAAGGATGGTTGAGCAAAACCGTTCCGGCGCCCATACCCAATTCGCTTACGGGCCCACCGGCGCGAAGCTGGCG
>Ga0207002_1040_pt1 | contig 26351 bp, 15 predicted proteins | sample Alteio_BWMinCont_88_FD_153473 | JGI IMG/M metagenome (GOLD analysis project Ga0207002, IMG submission 153473) | Enriched cells from forest soil in Barre Woods Harvard Forest LTER site, Petersham, Massachusetts, United States -... | ecosystem: Environmental > Terrestrial > Soil > Temperate forest >...
CAGATACTTGAATGTATAGGCAATCCAAATCTTCCCTGTAAATTAAAATAAGGAGCGAAGGTAACGCTTGATAGGTACGTGGTTTTTCTTTCACCCAGGTAAAAACCAGCTGTTGTAGAAGTAACCAACACATAATTGCCACCCGGTACCGCCGATGAAATAGGTAAAATCGAAAAATAAACCTGCTTTTTTTCTTTTGACAATTTTCGGGGTGTGATCTTAATAATTGACCTTCCAACATCGATCAGATCTTTTTGACCTGTTGTATCAATATCTGTGGTATTTGTTGTGTCTACAGGTGTTTGTGCCATCAGCAGGAAGGGCAATAAACAAAAAAGCAATCCTAATAAAACTTTAACCATTATTCATTAAAAGAACAAACGGACTTTTTGTTTGAAAATTGATGCAATAAATAAGAGTCTTAACGTTGAATATAGTTAAAACTTAGTTATGTTAGAGGTATTTGTAAAGGTTTTAACTTATTACCTTTTCATAATTACAACATTTACAACGCACTCAACCGAATCTTAAAAAGCCTCGCCCAAACCAATTATAAATGTTGAAAAATAGTTACTCAGGCCGTAATCAATACAAATATTGGTGTCAGATTTTTTATTAAATTTAATGCGTAAGCCTGTTCCGGCAGCCGGGTTCCAATATTCAAAACGGTTGCTGACAAGCTGGCTGGCCGAATTTATATTGGCAAATACCACAAAACCCAATAAGCCATCCGGGGTAATATCCCGGCGGTATTCACTTTCGAAATAGATTAGCCTTTTACCCCTGAAACGATTTTGCTCAATCCCGCGGCCCGACCGGTTGTAAGGGTCCATACCGATGGCCGGTAAGTCGAGATAAGGCGCGCCGGTAGTAAGTGTGGTCCAGTAATAGCTCCAAAATGCCAGCACATTTTTTGGGCCTTTATCAGTAAGTGATACATATTTACGAAAATCGGCATATAACGATTGCCAGTTGTTGCTGCTTCCAAATGCAACTGCACTATACCGGTAAACTAAGTTTGCATAAATTCCGGGAATTGGGTTTAAGGAGTTTTTCCGTGTGTCATAAAGCAAATTTATTGCAGGTCCCGATGAAAAGGAATTTTTATCTTCCGAGGTTCCAAATTTGTAATGCGTGAAGTTGCTTATGGAGTTACTATTATTTACGGCGGTGTAGTCATTATTTTCAATATCAATATAATAATCAAGGTTATAACCAATACCAACAAAAAAGTATGAAGTTATTCGTTTAAGTACACTTTGATAAAATCGTACATAATCGTAATTCACTAAAAACTTATTGCTTTCTGGTTGGCCGCCACCCAGTCCCCAGGTATATTGCGGGTACACCAAAAAGCGCGTATCGCCCTGTATAGTCCAACTGTTATTGTTTAGCCATATACTCGAACGGATAGGAAGGCCGTATCGTCCTTTTAAATTAAAAAAAGGGGTGAAGGTGACGCTTGAAAGATAGGTAGTATTTCTTTCTCCAAGGTAGAAGCCTGCTGTTGTTGAGGTAACCAATGCTGTTCCGCCGCCCGGTAGAGCAGTAGAAACAGGCAAAATAGAAAAGTAGATCTTCTTTTTTTCGTTTAATGAAATTGGTCGCGGTTGTGATTTGAAAAGTAACCTGGCTACATCTATTAAATCTTTTTGCCCGGTAGTATCAAAATTCATGTGGTTTTTATCAATAGGGTTTTGCGCAAGCATCAAACAGGGCAGCAAACAAAAAATAAGAAGTAAAAAACATTTCCCCATTTGGTTTAAAAAAGAAACAGCTCTGGATGGCCTCGCAATAAATTCAATACATGAACGCTTAACGAATCAAAACAAAAAAGTGTATCTGTTATACGTGCATAAATAAAAATTAGTGACTTAAAAACTTAAGTACCGCCGCAGAAAACTCCACTGATCTGATAGCCGTATTATGGTTGCCTGGAACATAAGCGAGGCCGGAATTAGGGATAAGGTTATTCAATCCCGTTTCTGAACCGTTTTCCTTATCTTCTGTACCCCGAATAATTAATATGGGTTTTCTTAATGCCGCTAACGCTTCCTTACTTGTTGATGGCTGATATTTTTGCTGATAAGCCAGCGCCAATTCGTCAAAATGCTGGCTGTGGATATATTTCATCATATCATCCACATCGTGCAGGGTCGTATCACCCATTAAGGCACGGTAAGCATGCACCCGCCTCGGCCATTCAGGATTAGTATAAGCATCACCCATACCGCCAATAACCGCCTTATGTACACGTTTATCCAATACCAAAAGCCTTGAGGTAATGATAGAACCACGCGAATAGCCAATAGCGTCATATTCTTTAATATTTAAGCTGCCTGCCAAGCCCATTATGTCCTTTGCTTCAGCATCATTGGCGTATGCACTTTCGTTATGCGGTTTATCCGACAGTCCATTGCCCCGCTGGTCAATTATTATCACTTTGTAACCGGCTTTGAGCAAGTCGCCGTAAACCGCGCAACTTTTCCATCCCTGCCCGGTACCCGAAAAGCCATGGATTAATATAACCGGGTAGCCGTCGCCCTTTACCTCGTAGTAGATATTTGTACTATCGAAAGATGTAAAATAGCTGCCTTGTATTCCGGGTTGAGAAAACAAGCTGAGGCTTAAAAGCAGCAGGGTGCTTAACATTGTTAAACAGATGATTTGTTTTTTCATACTCACTATTTGATAACTTTCTTAAGATCGGCAACTATTTCTTTGGTTAATATTAAAGAACCAGCATCCTGCAGGTGGTACTGATCAATAAATAAGCTGTCTGTAAAAATAGTTGTATTGTAGTAATTTAAATAGATACCACCTTTCCCTTCAACAATTGACTTGCACCTATCAAAATGCGCTAATATGACACGTTTGGATTGATCACTGTTAATATAAGATTTTTTTATAGGAACCTGTACAAAAATTAATTTGATTTTTTGTTCAAAAAGAAAAGCGCCTAAAGAATCCAATGCTTTATAGTTGCCTGGCGTATATTTAGTTGGAAATATATCGTGCTCTTTCCACTTCTCACTATTTACGTTCCTTAGCCTGGCGCTCAATGATGCACCTCCCCAGTTATCAAGATAAAGGGGGTAGGTATTAAATTTTCTACGGATAACCTGGTGGATTGAATTATAGGTCTTAAAGTAAAAAAACTCCGGAAAATTGTCTTTTATATAATTACTGGTGTTTATATAATTTAAATAAGAGTTATTTGGAGGAGAAACGAAATCAGGGAATGATGAACATATAATGATATATTTTGGTTTATTTGTTTTTACCAAACTTGCTAACAACTTATTCATATCGGCAATTTGCAGGCCCCAGGATGCAAAATTATAATAAGGTAAATTGAAATTTTGCACAATACTATCCGAATTTAATTCATATAATGTTATTGAGGAACCCATTGCCAACAGCTTTATATTTTTAATATGATGCTTTTGAACAGCCAGCATTTTTACATCAAAAAGTGTTGAATTTGTAATAATCGGGGCAAATCCCAAACGAAACAGGATCTCAAAAAAAAACAATACAGGTATAACAAACAGTAGTATTTTAAGCAGAAATCTATTTATTGATTTTTTCATTTCGGCTTAAAATTTGAAATAAATAAAGTCAGTAATTTTTGGAGGACTGAAAAAAAGGATGAAAAATATTAAACTAAAATAAATTAAAGCCCTTACCGGAAATCTTTTAACAGCATCAATTTGCAAAGCATGCTGTTTATCTCGTTGAATCCACTCTACCGATAACATTATAATTATAGCGATCAGTGTTGCTATCGTATTTACTTTTTCGGTTATGGTAAATCGGTAAAAAATCGATGGGGAAAATAGTTTGCGGTAATAATCAAAAGCCTGCGCCAGGCTATCAGCGCGAAAAATAATAAATGTAAACATCAACAGGATAAACGTTCCGGCCATATTCACAAAAGCCCTTAATGGAAATGGCCTGCCCATTATACTGGAATTTTTTTTCTTTTTGTTAGCGGTACTGCGTAATATTGATGTGATGTAAAAACAGCCATGCAAAAAACCGAATAGAACAAAGGTCCAGTTAGCGCCATGCCAAATGCCAATAGCCGTAAAATTTATTAAAATGGCCAATATCAGCCCCGATTTTCCATAATCCCTGAAATAGATACTTAATGGCGTAAACACATAATCTGTTAACCAACTGGTTAATGAAATGTGCCACCTTCGCCAAAAGTCAGGGATGCTTTGGGCGAAAAAGGGGAAATTGAAATTCCTGGTAATCCTAAATCCAAGCAGGTTTGCGGTACCTATTGCCATATCCGAATACCCCGAAAAATCCGCATAAAGTTGAATAGTAAAAAGGAAAACTGCAAATGACAGTGAACTTGCCGGTAAAATTTTATACTGGGCAAAAACCGGGTTTGTAAGTGCAGCACAATTATCAGCAATTACAATTTTTTTAAATAAACCCCACAAAATCTGGCGCATACCGTCCGAAGCCTGGCTATAATCAAATACCCTTTTCTTTTCTAATTGTGGTATCAGTGTCTTGGGCCGGTCTATTGGCCCCGAAAGCAAGCATGGAAAAAAAGATACATAAGAATAGAATGCCACCCAATCTATTGTGGGCTTAATTTTTTCACTCTTAATATCCAATAAATAACTCAACGTTCTGAAAGTATAAAAACTTATCCCCAACGGCAGTATAATATTAAGTGTATAAATATTTAATTGGATATTGAAAACGCTGAAAGCACTAACGAGGGATATAACAAAGAAATTGAAATATTTAAAAAAGAGCAGACTTCCCAGGCCCTGGGCCAAACCTATCCAAAGTAAAAAATCACGGTACTTTTCATTTTTGTTTTTTGCAATCCCGATGCCCAAAAAGTAGTTTAGTGTTGAACTGCCTGCCAGTAAAAAAAGAAAACGCCAGTCCCACCAGGCGTAAAAAATATAACTGCTTGTTAAAATTAAAAAATTCTGAAGCTTAACATTCGCACTAAAAATATACCAGTATAAAAGAAAAAATACAGCAAAAAAAATAACGAATGTGGCCGATGTGAAAAGCATTTGCGTATTTATTTTGAGTTTAGCAATTCAATCATACCGTAGGAAACGTTTAAAAAGGCAACTTTACGGTTATTAAACAATACTGCAGGTTTTGGTTCTGATATTAAAAAAGCGCCCTCATTAACAAGCCTGTCTATTTCGGTATTGATGTCATCTACTTCAAAACACAAGTGATAATAGGTGATGTTTTTCTTAAGTAAGGTTTCAACTTGTTTACCGGATATTAATTCTATATGGGTACCGTCTGCCAGGGTTAATAAAGCTAATTCTGCATTTTGTTCCTTATCAAAAATCGTTGGGCTCTTTTCAATAATCTTATGGATCGCAGAAATATTTACTATTTCTTCATCAATATTTTTGCATGCAACGCCAACATGATGAAATTTCATGGGATATCAGTTTAATTTTAAACTTACAGAATTAACCACTTCACCCACATTGCTCCAGCTTTGAATTTCTTTCGAGGTAAACCGTATCTTAAACTGTTTTTCAATAGCAACAACCAATTGGATATGATTTAGTGAGTCCCAATCTTCAACATCATTTGCCGTGGTTTCATTAGATAATACGATGTTTTCATTGTCAAGTATATCAATAAAAATAGAATTCACTTTTTCCAATATTTCACTTTTATCCATAAATTAATTTATAATGTATTTTATTGAATTATTAATTTACCCCTACGGATTTAAACGCATCGCTATGTTTCAGCCTTTTTCAAAAAAGCTTCGTACAATACAGCTATTTTGTATTTTTCAGCTTTTTCAACAGAAACATCTTCGGATAAAAAAGACATCTCAGATGCTATCTGAAAGCCCGCAGATCTTACAATGTCCCGTATTTCTTCAACATTATTAAAAAGGTAAATATGGTCAATAGCCGGTGCATTTGTTGGCGTAGTGAAAAACAGAACGCCGTCATCGCTCAGCAGGTCGTTTAATTTTAACAATAATCCTAAAGGGTCTTCAACGTGTTCCAATACTTCGCCAAGCGTAATAAAATCATATTTTTCGTCGTTATTAAAATCAAAAATGTCCCTTAAATTATATTCAACGCGGTTATCGTTTATAAAGTGTTTCGCAAACCGGAGCGAGGTTTCGCTTATATCTACAACGGTAAACGTAGTTTTATTATCCAGGATATCTAATGCCTTAGAAAGATAAAGCCCATGCCCCACACCAACTTCAAGGTAGCTTTTAGTTGTATTTACGTAATAAGGCAACGTGTTTATGAAAAAGTTAAGCGTTTGATAGTGGTGCTTAAACAAAAACTGCGACATCAGCAAGCCGTGCATATAATATTCCATGATCCCCGGGCTGGCATATACACGGTTATTTACTTCCTCAAAGGTAGTGCTGGTGTATTTCCCGGTGCGTAAAAATTCAACAGTTTCATTAGTTACATCAGCTAACATTTGTAAATAGCAATCTATAGCATAGTCTAATGTTTTATTTTCAAGTTGTAAAATGCGGAGATATTTTTTAAAAAAAGCATCAGCTAATTCATCATATCTGTCATCAAAAAACTCAATGTTTTTTTTAAGCTTTTTGCTATGTATAGGGTTGAGAATTTCTATCCTTTTACAAATATAATTTATATGCCCATTCATCACTTTTTAGCTATATGGCTTTTTTTAGGTTGATAAGTATCTATATCTAATAGCCAAAAGGCGCCTTTTTCGCGGAAGCCAAGACCTTTGTAATGGTTTTTTACGATGTCGTTTTTTGCAGTTGCCTGATATTCGCCTTTTAAAGTTTTAAATCCATTGTTTCTTGCGAAAAGAGTGATCGTATTCAGTACGAAATTTTCCATCCCTCGTTTTAATACCCTACAACTCATTAGCCAGGTATCTACAAACAAGGTTTTACTGTTTTCTTTATGCAGAATCACCACGCAGATCAAGCCATTATCCCCGAATTTATCCTTTAATGCGAATGTGAAATTATAATGATCGGTAGACGAAGCGAGCATTTTAATATCAGCATCAGTATAGCGGACTGTTCTTAAATTGAACTGATTTGATCGCTGCGAAAGCTGTGCAACCCTCGGAATGTTAAAATGATTAAAAGGTTCTACCTGGCAAACCATACCCAGACTTGCCAAAAAGGTATCTTCATTTGCATGCTCCTGCTTCCCGGCACTTCGTTTAACTTCTGTTTGATATAGCTTTGTTCTTTCAGCATCTTCATTAGAAAAAGAAACTGTTTCAAATAAATTTAAAGTGTATAAATACTCCAGGTAATCTGCCGGGTCTTCCGGTAAATCAGGAATAGCAAGCGCGGGTATATGCTCCCTGACCATACTTCGTTCAACAGGGTTATCATCTAAATAAACCATTGAATCAAAACTAATATTAAGGATGTTTTGAATTTGGCTGATATTGCTGACCTTGTCTTCCCAGTTAGCCATAAAAACTGATATATCTTCCATCCGGAGCACCATGTCCGGATGTTTTTCAAACGGTTCTTTGGCAATTGACGCAGTATTTTTACTGCATACCGCCAGAATGATCCCCCTGTTTTTTAGTTTTTTTATCCAGTGTTGCAACTCTGTAAATGCTTTCCCAATGCCTAAAGCTCCAAGATGAATGTGCCCCAACCCATCATCCCCAATTATACCCCCCCATATAGTATTATCAAGGTCAAAAACGAGACATTTTTTTAATTTGCCGTACATGGAACCAATAAGTTCAACCGTTCTTAAAGCTACCCCTGGTAAAACATCGATGCTTAAAACCATTTCTGTATTTATATACATAGCGGGTGCAAAAATGGTTGCTTTGCCGATGTGATTTTGAATAGAAGAAAGGTCGCAGATGTAAAATCCCGGTAGTTTTTCGGCATATACCATCAACTCGTAGTTAAGCTTTCGAATTTGAAAAATGAATGAGGACGCTATCTTATTAGCATAATTACCAAATACGGAATCATCTATTTCAGCATAGTTGTAATAGATGATCTTTGAACTTAATTTAGCATTTATTGCGGTTTGGAACCTGTCAATTAGTTCTAATTCTCTTTGTGCTAAACGGTTATATTCTTCTGGTTTTAACTTGTTGTATTTTTGGAGAAGCCTGTGCGATGATTGAAAAAGTATAATTACTTCGGGGTTAAATTGGTAAAGCTCAGATGCCGGATCGAAAATTTGCCGTTCTATTTGGTTAAAATCAGCTTCCCAAATTTGAAGCTCAAATCCCAATTCAAATCCTCTTCCCCTTAGGGCAATCGATAGAAATTGTGTTGCGGTGTCCCCCAGTAAGGCAACTTTTATTGGCTTTAAATTCGAAAAGTCGTTTTTTAAGTTTTTCTTTAATTGAGAAAATACCTTCATGGTCATAAATGATTTCCCTGTTTCACTTTGCCAATCCTGTTGAATTGTAACCCCTTTTACATCCTTTACCTTTAACCAGGCAAAACAGTTGCCTGGGTGCCTTTAATTACTCATCTTTCATAAACTTATCCATCCCTTCGGCAGGTTTCCAGTCACTTTTTGGTTCATAGTAATGCCATAACAGGGCAGATACCTTGCGGATCAGTATATCAGCTTCGTTATCCTCAACCCAGCGCTGGTCTTTATTATGATTGGTGATAATGGAAAATACATAATCGCCATGCGGCGCGTTCACCAATACCGTTTCTGATTTTGATTCATCCAAAGCGCCCTGCTTTGATATGGTATGAATGTATGGCGGTATCTGCGATAAAGCTTTATCATCCCAAAATATCCTTCCCATATTGCGGTACATGCGATCGCTGGCAGCCTGGCTTACCGCCTGCCCGTTGCGGATCATGGTAAACAAACGGCACATTTCATACGGCGTGGTAACGCCCCAGCCGTATTTAGCATGCATAGCATCGCGGTTGGTTGCCCGTGAGTTATCCCGCATTACCTTGAACCCGTTAGCATCAAGCCAGTTATTGATATAGTCGGTACCCACCAGTTTTTGCAGCCATACGCTGGCGGTATTATCGCTCATGGTGATCATCAGTAGGGCAACTTTACTTACCTCGATTGTATCCTTGTCTTTAAATGACCCTAAAATATCCTCGCCCTGGTATAATAAAGAATCGCGGTAAACTATTTTTTGATTATATTGCATTTCGCCTTTTTCTATTTTATCCATCAGCCCGCATTGAATGCTCACCTTTATCATACTGGCTGTGGGGAAAAGCGTATCGGCATTTATGGCGGCTGTTTTCCCGGTTCTAAGGTTTTGCACGTAAATGCCCACCTGCCCGTTAAAGCCCTTTATGGCATCCTGTAATTTTTCAGTAAGTTTTGCGTCGGTCTGTGCAAAGACGGCGGAAGTGATGAATAAAATGAGAGTTAGCAGCTTATACTTCATGATTGACGGGTTTGAGGAATCTAAGGTATGAAAAGGTTGGGAAAAATTTTACGTTGACTTGACCAATCATAAACGAACATATGGTGTATCAAAATCGAACAAATCAAATGAAACAATATTGAGATAATATATTGATAATTAGATAAATAACTATTTGGCATTTTCTTAGATAACGATAATTATGTATTAACTCTAATGATATAATTACGGGATAACCAATGACCCAATGATTAATGACTAACCCACCATGATAAAAAGCTATCTCAAAACCGCCTTTCGATTTTTGCTTAAAAACAAAACCTTCAGCTTTATCAATATTTTCGGCCTCGCTGCCGGCACGCTGTGCTGTCTGTATATTTTGTTGTATGTGCAGCAGCAATACAGTTACGACAAACAGCATCACGATTTCAAAGATGTTTATCGTTTAACTACCGACCTGGTATTGACCGGTGATAAGCATCACAACGGCACATCGTCGCCGCCAATAGCTCCGGCTATGCGGCGCGATTTTCCTGAAATTGAGAATTATACGCGGGTGGTGAAAACCGACGTGCTGGGTGCTAAAGAGCACCTGTTGCGTTACAAAGAGCAGTCGTTTTATGAGACGGGGGCGTTATATGTTGATTCGACCTTCTTCGATATTTTTGCTTACCATTTTGTTGAAGGGCATCCTGCGCGTGTATTGGACCAGCCCTATGACGTGGTGCTTTCGAGATCAACCGCCGGGAAGCTTTTCGGAGGTGTAAACGCGGTTGGCAAGATGGTGAATATAGATGATGCTTATGGGAAGCATGATTTTAAGGTTACTGGGGTTGTCGACGAAAGCCTTGGCAAATCGCATATTGAAGGCAACATGTTCATTATGATGAAAAGCGGTGCAACCGGTAAGGCCATATCGGATATCACAGAGTGGGCCGGCAATAACTTCCTGTTCTCGTACCTTAAGCTGCGTCCCGGTACCGATCCGCTGGCGCTGGAGAAAAAACTGCCGGCGTTTTTGAATAAATACGCTGCCGACCGGATGAAGGCCATGGGGATGCAAAAGCAATTGCACCTGCAACACGTAACCGACATACATACAACATCGGGGTATGAGATTGAATTCGGCAAAGCAACAAATCCATCCTTCCTGCTGATATTGATACTGATCGCGGTTTTGATACAGGTGATTGCCTGCATTAACTTTATGAACCTTTCCACGGCACGTGCATCAAACCGGGCAAAGGAAGTAGGCGTGCGCAAAGTGATCGGCGCCGGGAAGTACGACCTTATAAAACAATTTTTGGGCGAGTCGTTCCTGCTTGCATTTATAGGCGTGATCATCGCTTTGCCGCTGCTTTATTTTTTCCTGCCTTATTTTAACGATATTACCCGGGCCGAAATCCACTTGACTTTTTTTGCAGATTACCGGCTTTGGCTGATGCTTGGCGGGCTGATTTTGGTAACTGGTTTACTGGCGGGTAGCTATCCGGCATTTTACCTTTCGAACTTTGAAGCTGTAAAAGTAATAAAAGGCAATTTTACCAGCCGTATTTCGGCAACCGGCATCCGCAAGTCGCTGGTGGTTTTCCAGTTTGTTTTGTCAATCCTGATGATTACCGGCATTATCATTATTTACAGTCAGCTCAACTTTATTAAATCAAAAGACCTGGGGTTTGATAAAAACCAGAAACTGGTATTTAACTTTTATACCAACGATGCGCAAGGCAAAGTGCCGGCGCTGGCAAAAGATTTAAGGCAACTGGCCGGTGTTAAATATGTTACCGGCGCCAATAATTATCTGAGTCAGCCTGTATTGCGTGACCATGGCGTTTATCCCCCGGGCGGAAATATGCCAACGGCCGTTGATGCACAAAACATTTCCTGCGACCAATATTTTGTAAAAACAAATGGCATTAAAATAATAAGCGGCAGGGATTTTATGATGGGAGATTCGATGAAAGTGCTGATAAATGAAACTCTTGCAAAAAGGCTGAACCTAAACCCCCAGACTGCGCCTGGCACAATGCTCTACACGCATTACGACCCGGACCCAACGTTTTTTGTTACCGTTGTGGGTGTAATGAAAGATTTTAATTATAATTCGCTGCATGACGATGTAAAGCCTTTTATGCTGGTTTACAGCAATGACCCTAATCGTTTTTCGAGTATGGTTGTAGCCGTAAACAGCAGCAACTACAAACAACTGCTAAGCAGCATTAACGCCGTATGGACAAAGAATTTGCCATCTGTGCCGTTCCAATATTCCTTCCTTGATGACGAGGTGCAAAAACAATATGACACAGAGATCATACTGTCGCAGATCATCAACTCGTTTACGCTGATCGCTATCCTGATCTCCTGTCTTGGTTTATTCGGGTTGGCCGCCTTCAGCGCCGAGCAGCGCAACAAAGAGATCGGCATACGCAAGGTACTCGGCGCAAGCGTGAGCGGTCTTGTAGGCTTGTTATCGAAAGACTTTTTAGTGCTGGTGGGTATTTCATTCGTTATTGCAACACCCATCGCCTGGTATTTTATGAGCCGTTGGCTGCAGGCTTTTGCTTACCGCATACCATTAAGCTGGTGGATGTTTGCACTGGCCGGTTTGCTGGCAGTTGTCGTTGCGCTGATAACCGTAAGCTCACAAGCTATTAAGGCCGCGTTGATGAATCCGGTAAAGAGTTTGAAGACCGAGTAGTTTAGTGATTAGAGACTGGAGGTTAGAGGTTAGTTGAAGAGAAATACACCAATGAACTAATGAACCAATGACTAAATAAAATGATACAAAACTATTTAAAGATCGCCTGGCGGGTTTTAGTTCGCCAAAAACTTTTCTCCCTTATCAATATCCTTGGTTTGGCTATTGGGATGGCTGCATGCCTGCTGATCGTTCAGTACATCAGCTTTGAAATGAGCTATGACAATTTTCATAAAAATGCCGGTAACATATATCGCATAAAGCATCAGAATTACAGCCAGGGAAATTTGATTGAAAACTTACCGCGGACGTATTCTGCCGTTGGCCCGGCACTTAAATCACAGTTTCCGGAAGTAAGGGAAATGACGCGGATAGTTAAAATGGAGGGGCTAACCGCCGCGCGGCAACCGGACGGCACGTTAAAGGCTTTTAACGAAAAAAGCATTTACCTGGCCGACGCCTCGTTTTTGAGGCTTTTTTCCTTTCCCCTGCTGCAGGGGGGCGTGGGTGCTTTAAATGCCCCAAACTCGGTTGTAATAACGGAGGCAATCGCCCGCAAATATTTCCCTGCCCAGGATGCGATGGGCAAGGTCATTAATTTACAAGATCAGAATTCGGGCATAAACATAACCGCAACGGTGACGGGCGTTTTTAAGGATGTGCCGGCAAACTCGCAGCTGCAATTTGATTTCGTGTATTCAAGCGGCCCAAACCCGGGCAACTGGAGCTATCCCGATAGTTATACCTACGTTTTATTGTCGCCGGGAACAAGCCAAAAAACATTTGAGGCAAAATTAGCCGCATTTTTAAAAAGCAGCATCAGCGAGGTCAGCAAAACAAACAACAATAGCCCCACCCAGGGGAAAACAAATTTAACGAATATATCGCTTACGCTGCAGCCGCTCCGCGATATACACCTGTATTCAAACTTAACGGATGAGATAAGCCCCGGCGGAAACGGTAATATGGTTTGGTACCTGGGTGTAATTGCAGCGCTTATTCTAATCATAGCTTACGTTAATTATCTCAATCTGTCCACCGCCAAGGTAATTGAAAGGGCAAAAGAAGTTGGTATCCGCAAGGTATTGGGCTCGCAGCGAATGCAATTAATTAACCAGTTCTTTTTCGAATCATTGCTGCTTAACCTGGTTAGCCTGGCGGCGGCCATATTTTTGGTATTGTGTACCATGCCTTGGTTCAGCAAACTTTGCGGGGTCGATATCGGCTTCACTTTATGGAAAGATATTCCATTTTTACTGGCATTTACAGGGTGTTTAGCGTTGGGTATTGTATTATCAGCCATATACCCGGCCCTGGTGCTTTCGGCATATAAGCCGGTGCAGGTGTTAAAAGGGAAATTTATGAATTCGGCGCAAAGCATTACACTGCGGAAATCCCTCGTTGTCTTCCAGTTTGCTGCTACCATAGCGTTTATGATCGGGACACTGGTAGTTTACCGCCAGGTAAATTATATGAAAAACGAAAACAAAGGGATGGATATGAAGCAAACCCTTGTTGTTGTCTTCCCGCAGAATGTGAGGGCAACCGATGCCGATAATGCGAAGTACCAGGTGAAAGATAGTGTTTTTAGAACAGAAGCAGCCCGAAACCCGCAGGTGCAGGGCATAAGCCTTTCATCCAGCATACCGGGACAAATTATCGATTACATTATGGCATACACCAGCCATGCGCAGTCGCCGGATGAAAAAAACCTGCGGCTTTCGACTTTCGAGATCGGGGGCAATTTTATTGATCAGTTTAAGATAAAAATTGTCGCCGGCAATAATTTTTCGGCAAATCCCTGGGCCGCGAAAAACGCACCCATGATGCTTAATGAAGCAGCTGTGACATCTTTAGGTTTTAAGAACGCGCAGGATGCAATCGGCAAATTGGTGGAAACCCGTAATGGCAGGGGCAGGCTGTATCAAAATGAAATTGTGGGCGTGATCCAAAACTTTCACCAGCTTTCATTAAAAGATGATTTTACACCCATCGTTTTTCGCTTAAGCGACGCCAACAGCGCAGCTGATTACGAGCTAAAGCTAAGCAGCAATAATATTTCCCAAACCATAGCACAGGTTGAAAGAACCTATAAAAGCATTTTTCCTGAATCGGCGTTTGAATATTTCTTCCTGGATGATTTTTTCAATGAGCAATATAAAGCCGAACAGCATTTCGGCCAGGTTTTTACCCTGTTTTCTGGTTTTGCCGTTTTTGTTGCCTGTATGGGTTTATTTGGCTTAACGCTGATCACCGTAACCCAAAGGATCAAAGAAATAGGCATCCGCAAGGTATTGGGCGCATCGGTAAGCAATATATTGCTGCTTATCGCAAAAGATTTCATCGGCTTAGTCGTTATTGCCGGCGTAATTGCTTTGCCATTGGCTTACTGGGGTAGTTACAAATGGCTGCAGAATTATAAATTCCGTATTCATTTTGACGTATGGTATTTTATAATCCCGATGGCTATAGCCTTTTTGCTCGCGGCGCTGACGATTAGTTACCAGAGCATAAAGGCGGCTCTGGCTAACCCTGTGAAAAGTTTGAGGACTGAGTGAAAAACGTCATTGGTCATTTGTCATTGGTCATTAGTGTAAAGCGGCCAAAATTAATGACAAATGACCAATGACAAATGACCAAATAAAATGATAAAGAACTATTTAAAAATCGCATGGCGAAACCTGGTGAACAACAAGGTTTACAGCCTGCTTAATATTATGGGCCTTGCAGCCGGGATGGCTGTGGCATTGATAATTGGTTTATGGGTAAATTACCAGTACAGCTATGACCGTTTTTTGCCAGATAACGGACGGCTGTACGAGGTAATGCGCAATTTTAACAGCAATGGCGATACGCTCACATTCTCGTCCACATCGTTAAAACTGGCCGATGCCCTTCGCCATAACATCCCTGAATTTGCCCATGTTGCCGAGACGGATGGCTGGGGTGCGCATGGCCTTATGGTTGGCAATAGGAAATTTTACTGGTACGGGGTACAGGCGGGCGGCGATTTTTTAAAAATGTTCCGTTATCCTTTTATTTATGGAAATGCCAATGCGGCGTTAAAAGATCCTTTTTCCATTTTACTTACTGAATCAACCGCGAAGGCTTTGTTTGGAAACGGTGATCCTATGAATAAGCTGGTAAGGGTTGATAACCATGATAACTTAAAAGTTGCCGGTGTTATTAAAGACGTTCCGGCCAATTCAACCTTGCAGTTTAAATATGTTATCCCGTTCAGCTATTACGAAGCAACACAAAGCTACGTAAAAACGGCGCGTACCCAGGGCTTTGATTATAACAGTTACTCAATTTATGCGGAATTAAAACCCGGCGTTTCTTTTGGATCGGTATCAGCTAAAATACGGGATATAGAAAAGGGACAAACCAATAGCTTAAATGCAGTAAACTCGAATGTTATTTTGTACCCGATGCTCAAATGGCACTTGTACAACCAATTTAAAAACGGACAGGCGAACAGCGGCTTTATCGACTATGTGCGCATGTTTACGCTGATCGGTGCGCTGGTTTTGCTTATTGCATGCATCAACTTTATCAACCTGTCGACTGCACGTTCCGAGAAACGTGCCCGTGAAGTGGGTGTCCGCAAGGCCATCGGCTCGCAGCGCCGGGATTTGATCTTTCAGTTCCTTGTGGAGTCGTCGTTGGTTACTTTTATTTCGTTTTTATTTTCCGTTGTATTGGTGCAGTTGGCTTTGCCGGCATTCGATGCACTTACAGGCACTTTGATCGCGATCCCTTATGGAAGTCCGGTATTCTGGATGGTCATGCTCACTTGCGTGCTGTTCACAGGTTTAATGGCCGGCAGCCGGCCCGCGTTTTATTTGTCATCATTTAACCCAATACGGGTGCTGAAGGGCGCCATCCAGGTGGGCAAATCAGCTTCGGTTTCGCGCAAAATACTGGTAGTTACGCAGTTTAGCTGCTCTATTGCCTTAATTATCAGCACCGTTATTATATACAGACAGATTCAATATGCTAAAGACCGGCCCATCGGCTACCAGGTGAGCCACTTAATGTCAACAGACGCTAATGACGACCTGGCCCATAACTTTACAGCCCTTAAAAACGATCTTTTGCAAACCGGCGCGGTAACCTCAGTAACCACAGCCACCAGCCCAGCCACTACTGTTTGGTCGCACACGGACCTTGACATGTTTACGGGCAAACGCCCGGGCGAAACGGTAGAGATGGGCCGTATTGACGTTTCCAGCGACTATTTTAAAACATTGGGCATGCGTATGCTCCGAGGCAGGGATTTTATCCCGGGTTTAAAAGCCGATACCAATAATGTGGTATTTAATGAGGCGGCCATTAAACGGCTTCGCCTTACTAACCCGGTGAGCCAACTGATTACCTGGGGCAGGCAGCGTTTCCGGATCATCGGCGTGGTAAAAGATGCGCTGATGAACTCGCCCTACAGCGCCGCCGACCCGACCATGTTTACCTATAACGCTGATGTACCCGACAGGATTTTACTTTACCAATTGTCGCCAAATATAAACGCGCATGCGGCAATCGAAAAGATCAGCCCGATTTTTACCAAATACAACCCGGCTTATCCTTATGATTATCGGTTTGTCGATCAGCAGTACAACGAGAAGTTTAGCCAGGAGGAGTTGATTGGCAAGCTGGCAGGTATTTTTGCTGGTTTAGCCATATTTATATCATGCCTCGGCCTGTTTGGCCTTGCCGCCTTTGTAGCCGAGCAGCGCACCAAAGAAATTGGGATACGGAAGGTACTGGGTGCAAGCATAAGCCAGGTATGGGTGCTGCTGTCAAAAGATTTTATTTTACTGGTAATATTAAGCTGTCTAATAGCATCGCCTCTGGCATTTTATTTTTTACAAAAATGGCTGCTGAAATATGATTACCGCATTACCATAGGCCCGGGTGTATTTATTATATCAGCCATTGCAGTCATGGTTATTACGATAATAACGGTAAGCTTTCAATCAATAAAAGCTGCCTTGGCCAACCCGGTAAAAAGTTTGAGGAGTGAGTAGGCAGTTTGAGTTTAAAGCAGAAAGACTAAAGCGAAAAGCAAAAAATGACTCAATAACCCAATGACATGAAGCAAATGACGAATTACCAGTGAACTAATGAACAAGTGAACCAACGAACTAATAAAATCATGAAAAAAAATTATTTAAAAATTGCCTTGCGAAACCTGGCACGGAACAAAGTTAGCAGTATCATTAACATAGGCGGCTTAGCTATAGGATTAGCCTGTGTAGTATTTATCAGTCTGTATATTAATGACGAATTAAGCTATGACCACTTTTTCAAAAGTTCGGATCGGATATTTAGGGTGAATACGCACGAGCTAATGTCCAACAGCGAATTTACCGCTGGTCAGACGCCGCCACCCGCAGGCGCCGCGCTGGTTAATAATATCCCCGAAATAGAAAGTTATACACGCATATACAAGCCAGGCGATCAGATCATTCATTTTGTACGCAATGGCCAGAAAAGTTCTTTGACCGAGAAAAGCCTGCTTTCTGTCGACTCAAATTTTCTACAGGTGTTCAGCTATGCATTATTAGCCGGCGACCCCACTACCTGTTTGAACGGGCCAAACTCGGTTGTTTTAACGGCAAGGGCAGCCAAAAAATATTTTGGTACTGCTTCGCCAATTGGTAAAAATTTAGTTTTTGATATGTATCTCACGCCTTTTACGGTAACAGCAGTATTGAAGGACCTGCCGGCACAATCATCATTGCAGTTTGACGTATTGCAATCAAACTCAGGAATGCCGCCTGTGAAGCGCTTTAACTGGAGCTGGGTTTGGCTGCAAATGGGTACTTATATTAAACTTCGCAATAATATTTCAACAGATGATGCTTCTATAAAAAAAATCGAGGCTAAGTTCCCTGCCATGATAAGGGTACAGGCGGCAAGTGCCTTTAAACGTATCGGCCAGCCTTTTGATGCATTTATAAAAAAAGGCGGTAAATATGACCTCGAGCTGCAGCGGCTGACAGATGTTCACCTTTATTCGGCCGATATCGGTTCTGTCTTTATCATACAGAGCGACATTAAATATGTTTACATTTTTTCGGCAATCGGCTTGTTTATTATCCTGCTGGCCTGCGTAAATTTCATGAACCTGGCCACAGCGCAATCAGCAAAAAGGGCAAAAGAGGTGGGTATCCGCAAAGTATTAGGCTCCGTACGTAAACAACTGATCACCCAGTTTATGGCCGAGGCTTTAGTATACACGTTGATCGCTGCTTTCATTGCTGTTATAATTGTTTCAATATGTTTACCTGCTTTTAACCAGTTAGCTGCCAAATCATTAAGCCTGGCTTCTTTTTTTAGTTTTTATTCAATGGCAGGCTTGCTTGTGCTAATAATTTTAACTGCCCTGCTTGCAGGAAGTTACCCTGCTTTTTTCCTTACCTCATTTAAACCCGCAGCAATTTTAAGGGGCAGTGATTCAAAAAATTCAGGAGGCGGTTTTTTTACTCGTAATGCGCTTGTTGTTTTCCAGTTCAGTATATCTACCGTGCTGATTATATGCACCATGGTCGTTTACAAACAATTGCTTTATAACCAATCTAAAGACCTCGGGTTCAATAAAGAGAATGTTTTGGTAATTGCTGATGCCGACAGGTTAGGCAAAAATGAGGAAAGTTTCAGGCAGGAACTGCTTCGCTTACCCGGGGTAGCGGGCGCCAGCATATCAACCAGTATGCCTGCAAAAAACTCATTTACTGATTATTATGTACCGCAATCAACAGGCGAAAATGTAAGCACGGCAGATAAGGATATTAGCCTGTCGTCATTTATTGTAGATGAAGCATTTGTACCCACTTTAAAATTAAAAATGGCCGCCGGAAGAAATTTCTCGAAGGATTTTAAAGATTCGGCATCCGTTATACTCAATGAAAACGCGGTAACACAATTAGGTTTCAAAGACCCTATCGGCAAGAGCATTACGTACCCCGGCGGCAACGATGTAAAATTTAAAGTAATAGGCGTAGTTAAAGATTTCAATACACAATCTTTGCATAACCCAATGTCGCCGTTTGCATTGTTCTATACATCGTCCAAAACCTACGATATCGGAACGTCATACGTAGCTGTCAGGATAAGGCCTGGCGATTATAGTAAGGCCATCAACAGCATTCAAAACAAATGGAAGAATTTTATGCCCGACAATCCGTTTGAATATAGTTTCCTTGACCAGGAATTTGACGCACAATATAGTACTGACCAAACTGTTGGTAAAGTGTTCAGTGTGTTTACCTTCCTTTCGCTTACGGTAGCATGTTTAGGGTTGCTTGGCCTTGCCATGTACACCGCCGAACGGCGCACAAAAGAAATAGGCATCCGGAAAGTATTGGGTGCTTCTGTTCAAAGCGTGGCTTCCATGCTGTCGAAAGACTTTTTAAAGCTGGTAATCATTGCTTCCGTTATCGCATTTCCGTTGGCATGGTACGCCATGAATCAATGGCTGCAAAGTTTTGCGTATCCAACTGACGTAAGCTGGTGGATATTTGCTTTAGCAGGAGCGGTAACGGCAATTATTGCCTTATTCACGGTTAGTTTTCAAGCAATAAAAGCGGCGGTGACAAATCCGGTGGAAAGTTTAAGGAGCGAGTAGATCAGTTTGCAGTGGGCTTAGCAGTTTGTCCGGAGGACTCCTTTGGAGCAGTTAAAAATTCAATAATTCACTAACTCAATAATTCAATAACTAAAGAAGTCATGATAAAGAATTATTTCAAAACCGCCTGGCGAAGTTTGCTTCGCAACAAAAGTTACACCGCAATTAATGTTGCCGGTTTATCAGTAGGAATAGCAGCATGTCTTCTTATCTTCCTGGTTATCCGTTTTGAAACCAGTTTTGATGATTTTCATAAAAAGAAGGATCATATTTACAGGGTTGTCACCGTTTTAAAGACACCGCAAGGCGCTGGGTACGTGGCTGGCGTTCCGATGCCCACAGCTGCGGAGTTACGGGTGGATTATCCAAAATTGCTGGCCGCTTCAATTTTGAAAACGGATGACATATTAACCGTATCTGAAAATGGCCCGAAAGGTGTAAAAAAGTTTGGTGAAGATGGTGTTTACTTTGTTGAACCCCAGTTTTTTAAGGTGTTTGATTATGATTGGATGGCAGGCGATAAAAATACGGCGTTAAACGAACCCAATACGGTAGTGCTAACGCAAAATGAAGCCGAAAAATACTTTGATAACTGGAGAGATGCTGTTGGCAAAACCATAAAATATGAAAATGACAATAACCTGAAAGTCACCGGTATTTTAAAAAATATGCCTGCAAACACCGATATGGATTTGCGGGTAGTGATCTCGTATTCGACGTTGCCATACACACGTTTTAAAAACGCTTTTAATGATGCCGGCGGCATTATTACTTCGCATTATTGCTTTGTGGTGTTACCCGATAATATAACAGTCAGTGACTTTAATAATAACCTTGCTGCTTTTGCTAAAAAATATAAACCTGCCAGCAGAGCAAGCGATAGACTAATACTTCAACCGCTTAATGAAATCCATTATGACAGCCGGTTTGGGGTTTTTAGCGGGAAAACATTCAGCAAGGAATTAATCAGCGCCCTGGGTTTAATTGGTTTATTCCTGCTGATAATTGCCTGTGTTAATTTTATAAATATCGCGACAGCACAAGCTGTTAACAGATCGAAAGAAGTTGGGATAAGGAAAGTACTCGGCAGCAACCGTAAACAGCTTGTATTTCAATTTATAACCGAAACTTTTATCGTTACCTTGTTTGCCGTCGGACTTGCAATTTGTTTATCTTCTGTTGCATTGCCCCTCTTAAACCAACTCCTCGAAATAAAATTAAGCCAGGCGTTTTTAGCAGACAGGATAGTTGTAGTTTTTCTGACTGGATTAGTTTTGGGTGTTACCTTTTTGTCGGGCTTTTATCCGGCTATTGTGTTGTCGGCCTTTAACCCAATAACCGCCTTAAAAAGTAAGATTGCCGCGAATAATCCGAGGGGTATTTCACTAAGGCGGGGGCTGGTAGTTTTGCAATTTTGTTTAGCGCAGGTATTTGTGATCGGTACACTGGTTATTATATGCCAGATGGATTTTTTTAAAAATTATTCATTAGGGTTTGATAAAGATGCTGTTATTAATGTGCCGATACCCGGCGATAGTGTAAGCCACTCCAGGTTAAATGCATTGCAAAACCAGCTATTGCAACAACCAGGAGTAAAAGATATCAGCCTTAGTTTTTCGAGCCCGTCAGATGATTATTATACTGACAATTTTTTTAAGTACAATAATTCAGTTAAGAAAACAGATTTCCTTACCCGCTTTGAGTGGGCCGACGCAGATTATTTTAAGCTTTATAACCTGAAGTTTATTGCAGGCCGGCCGTATGAAAAAAGTGAGGCGATCCGCGGTTATGTAGTCAATGAGGCCCTGCTAAAAAAACTAGGGATACGTGATCCAAACGAAGCGATTGGCAAGAACATCATTATTTGGGATGATAAAACAAAATTGGCCCCGATAGTGGGTGTAGTAAAAGATTTTAATGTTTCCTCACTTCGCGAGGAAATTCCGCCCGTCTTAATGGCCTCATGGAAGGATTCTTATCAAACAATAAATATCAAATTACAAGCGGGTAATAGTAATGTAAAGCAAACACTGGCATCTATTGAAAAATTTTGGAATGGCGCCTTCCCTAATGATGTATATCAATACCAGTTCCTTGACGATAAAATAGCCAATTTTTATAAAAGTGAAGATCAGCTATCGGTGTTATATAAAACATTTGCAGGCATAGCCATCTTTATATCCTGTTTAGGCTTATATGGACTAGTGTCGTTTATGGCTGCACAACGTACCAAAGAGGTAGGCATACGCAAAACGCTTGGCGCATCGGCAGCTCATATTGTTTATCTTTTTTCAAAAGAGTTTACCTTGCTTATTTTAATTGCTTTTGCTATTTCGGCGCCCTTAGGATGGTATTTTATGAATAAATGGCTACAGACTTTTACATATAAGATAACGCTGGGACCGGAGATATTTGTGTTGGCAATTGCAGCATCTGTAGTAATTGCGTGGATGACCGTCGGGTATAAAGCGATACGGGCTGCACTGGCTAACCCGGTGAATAGTTTGAGGAGCGAGTAGGGTAAGTTTGCAGTGGGCGGTAGCAGTTAGCAGTTAAAAATTCAATAATTCAATAACTCAATAATTAAATAAGTCATGATAAAGAACTATTTAAAAATCGCCATCAGGCAATTGCGTAAGCAAAAAATGTATGCAGCCATCAAGATTGGTGGCTTTGCATTGAGCATTGCCGCCTGTTTATTAATTGCATTGTATATCCGCAATGAAATGAGTTATGATAGATCGTATCCTGATGCCGACCGTATTTACCGGCTTGTTGGCTTGTCCAATAATAATGGTACTATTGAAACAGATACTTATTGGCCTGCCCCCATGGGCAAGGTTTTAAAAGCTGACTTCCCGGAGGTGGAATTGTCGGGCAGGTTAATGCCTAATAACCTGATGGGTGCCGGCAGCGCCGAATTAAGACGGGCCGACCGGGAAGCGAACACCTATGAAGATAAAATTACTTTCGCCGACCAGCAAATGCTGGACATGCTAAAGCTGCCAATGGCGTACGGAGCGCGCTCGCATGCATTGACCAACCCTCTTACGATGGTAATTTCAAAGAGAAAAGCAGATAAATATTTCCCCGGGCAGAACCCTGTTGGCAAGGTGATGTACTTGAACGATGATAAAACAAAGCCTTATACCATAGGCGGCGTAATGCAGAATTTCCCGGCAACCTCGCATTTGGACTACGACTTTTTTTTAACCCTTGCAGGGATGGAGTTTGGGAAGGGGGAACAAAACAACTGGGGCAATTATAACTATCCTGATTACATATTATTAAAAAAGGGCACTAACGTAAAGCAGTTTGAGCATAAGATCACCAGGGATATTGTCAAAAACTACTTTCTTCCGCAAATGATGAGAGACGGGGTTAAGGACGCGGAAAAAGAGGTGGCTAAATTTACGCTCGTCCTGCAGCCGGTTACCGATATAAACCTATATTCTTACGACATTGATGATGGACTTTCGCATGGCGACATCCGCTTTATCTGGCTGTTTGGGGCTATTGCGGCCTTTATATTGATCATCGCCTGCATCAATTTTATCAATCTCTCCACAGCCAAATCAGCCAATCGGGCAAAAGAAGTGGGCCTGCGTAAAGTGGTGGGGTCATACCGAAGCAGCCTGGTCAAACAATTTCTGACAGAATCACTGTTATACAGCTTCGTTTCCTTTGCGGTAGGCCTGCTGCTGGCGTGGTTGCTGTTGCCTTATTTTAATACCTTATCATCCAAATCATTAACCATGCCATGGGGCGAATGGTGGCTTATGCCGGTTGTGCTAATTTCAGCGTTTGTTATTGGAATCGCGGCCGGTTTATACCCCGCATTTTACCTTTCTGGTTTTAAACCGATAGAGGTACTCAAAGGGACGCTTAGTACAGGCAGCAAAAGCTCCGTTTTACGAAACAGCCTGGTAGTTTTCCAATTTGCCGCCTCTATTATTCTCATCATCTGCACGTTTGTTATTTATAACCAGATGCAATACATCCTCAACAAAAAAGTTGGGTTTGATAAGGACCAGGTGGTTATGATAGAGGGGACAAATACGCTGGGCAATAATATAAAAAGTTTTAAAAATGAGCTGTCGAAACTGGCATTTGTAAAAAGTGTCTCAATAAGCGATTACCTGCCCATAGCCAATACCAAACGCAACGGCAATACTTTTTTTAATGAAGGAAGGACAAAACTCGATGCAGGCATTTACGGCCAGTTTTGGCAGGTTGATGATACTTACCTCAAAACTTTAGGAATGAAGCTGGTGGAAGGCCGGAATTTTTCCTACGATATGTCCGACGATACAGCCGGCAAAACAATTATTATCAATCAAACATTAGCAAAAAAGCTCAACCTTAAAAATCCAATTGACAAAAAGATTACCAATGGCTTCACTTTTACGGTAATTGGCGTAGTGCATGATTTTAATTTTGAATCGATGCACAATCAAATCGAGCCTTTGGCACTGCATTTTGGTATAAGCCCGTCAATGGTAACCGTAAAGGTAAAAGGGGCGGATATGAAAAACACATTGCAATCCATATCCGATACCTGGAAAAGCTTTTCACCATCACAGCCTATCCGTTACACCTTTTTGGATGAAAGTTTTGCCAATATGTATGCTGATGTGCAAAGGATGGGCCGCATATTCACAACTTTCGCCGTACTGGCTATCGTTATTGCATGTTTGGGCTTATTCGCTTTATCCGCCTTTATGGCCGAACAGCGCAGCAAAGAAATTGGTATCCGCAAAGTATTGGGTGCAAGTGTTCAGGGTATTGCCACACTATTGTCATTAGATTTTGTAAAGCTGGTGGTATTGGCAATTGTCATTGCCACACCTATTGCCTGGTGGGGCATGAACAAGTGGCTGCAGGGCTTCGCCTACAGCGCACCTGTTGAATGGTGGGTATTCGTGTTAGCCGGTATCGTGGCTATTATAATTGCCCTTTTAACTGTTAGTTTCCAATCTATTAAAGCGGCTGTTGCTAGCCCCATTAAAGGTTTGAGGAGCGAGTAGATCAGTTGGCAGCAAAATTGTCTGAACTCGAATTTATGGAATTAGGTAATTTTTCGAATTTTATCTGTTCTGCAAATTCATTAATTCGACAAATTCGAGTTCAGACAAACAAAAATCAGAGATTATGCGCTTTTAAATATTCCGCCATTACCCTGATTAATTGTCCATCCGAATAAGGCTGCCAGCCATGCCCGCCCCTTTCTCCATAGGTGAAAGAGCCTCCATAGTACGGATTAGTAGTCTTGGTTAAAAAATCTTCCATGTGGTAGACACCAAAATTCAGGAAAAAGTCGTCCATACGGCCGCAAAAAACATTTAGTTTGCCAACAAGTTTCGGGCCAACGGTAGCCCAGTTTTTTTCGAGGTAATAACACAAATCAAAGTTTTCTTTCCAATACCGGGCTACACTGGTATCGATAACCCCGGTTTCTTTATTAAACAAAGGTTTAAAATAACCATCGTCGCCAACCGGCCCGAATACAGCACTCCATATATCCAGTTGCCCGCCTGAGCGGCCTTTGGTGCCATTAACAAGTTCCATAGTGTTGCGTTGCTGTGAGGTTAGCCTTGCATCGCCCGTAATATGGTCACGCGTATTTATAGTGGGCACTTTGTACCATTCGTGTTCTTTATAAAAAGCGTTTTTATCCTGGTATATATTAATGCCTTCCACGTTTCTGAAATCAAGCGGGTCAGGATATCCCGACCAGGTACCACCGTAAAAATCAGGATAAAAAACCTGTACGGCGAATGATTCCCAGCCGCCTGTTGACCCCCCCGTTAATAACCGGGCGTAGCCTTCTCTAATACAACGGTACTGCTTTTCAACTTCGGGGATTAATTCCTGTTGAATCGCATCACCGTACGGTCCGTTATTAGCCGTATTTACAGCGTAGGAGTCGTCGAAATATGGCGATGGATGCTGGAGGGTTACGGCAATAAATTCAGGAAAATCATCGGAGGTCCAATCCTTATAAAACGAATTTTTTGGATCATCTTTAAATCGGAATGGCGCACCCAGCGAAAAATGGCCCTCCTGGTAAATAGTTGGATAATGTTTATCCGGTTTTTCGTCATACCCTTTTGGCAAAAGTATGGTTGCACCAATATAAATCGGCTGGCCCCAGAAATTGCTTAATATTTCGCTCTTTATTTTAATGTGCTTCACCCACTTAGTGTCGACTGGGACAGGGATTGGCGGGATCACCTGGTCCGTTTCTAATTTTATTGATTGATGGCTTTCCTGGTTAATATTGATCTTTTGCACCTTGCTATACAAATTACCGGGAGAACGGCGCCAATCCTGGCCCTCCCATTGATCCATGTGCATCCAGATGGTATGTCCGTCAGCGCGTTTAAACTCTGTATATTTATTTAATACGGCCTGTACATAATACTCTCCGGGTGGGATATCTTTCAGGTTGTTGATAGGATATCCGAGAATGGCCCCATCTACAATTATTTCTTTTGAGGGCTGCAGGTTTTCAAAATCGACCCCAAAAAACTGGGTGCCATACCGGCCTACCTGGAGGCGCGGTTCAATGCTGTCCGTCCGCGAAATAATGAGGAACATCCGGCCGGTAAGTGGCTGGTTGCTGTCGGTCGACGAGAAAGATAT
>Ga0207002_1043_pt1 | contig 26235 bp, 22 predicted proteins | sample Alteio_BWMinCont_88_FD_153473 | JGI IMG/M metagenome (GOLD analysis project Ga0207002, IMG submission 153473) | Enriched cells from forest soil in Barre Woods Harvard Forest LTER site, Petersham, Massachusetts, United States -... | ecosystem: Environmental > Terrestrial > Soil > Temperate forest >...
GCAGCAAAATAACGGAAAATACGGGGCTGCCGGAATTTGTAACGGCGGCGGCGGCGCCAGTGCAATGGTTGTTGAAAATTTACGTTAATTAACTTAATGAAACGAATAATAATTACTTTCTTCATGCTGGCAATATTGCCGCAGTTCATATTCGCGCAGCACTCTGATGAAAGCGTCCGTATCAAACAATTGCAAATTTACGAGGACAGCCTGGCTTCGCTCGGTAAAAAATTTGTTAATGATGACAACGACCTGGAACGTAAAAATGCGAATTACGAATTTATAAAAACGTTGGTAAGCGCATTAAAAATACCAAACTCGTTCCTATACCCGTTCGATTCGGTAAAGAGTGTAAATATTATAAATTCGCCCGATAACCGCTTCCGCATCATAAGCTGGCCAATTGTTAACGAAGACGGCAGTTACCGCTTTTACGGCACTATACAAATAAATACAGGGGGTAATTTACAAATGTTCCCCCTGAACGACTATTCCCCTCAATTAAAAAACCCTGAAGATTCGGTTGTTGATAATCTTAAATGGTTTGGCGCCGAATATTACCGGATCATCCCTGTTTATTCGCCTAAACTTTACTATGTGTTGCTTGGATGGAAAGGCAATACCGTAAAATCAACAAAAAAAGTAATTGAAGTACTCTCATTTAAAAATGAGAAGCCGGTATTGGGCCTTCCCGTTTTCGACGGGAAAGGAAAAACCAGGAAAAGAGTAGTATTTGAATATACCCGCCAGGCTTCAATGCTGTTACGATATGTGCCGGAACAGGATCTGATCGTATTTGACCATCTTTCACCTCCTGATCCGAAATTGAAGAACCAGCACGACACCTACGGCCCGGATCTGAGTTACGACGGGTACAAACTAAAAAATGGAAGATGGGTTTATGTAGAAGACCTGGACATGAGAAACGTACCTGATAACCATGACGCCAATTATATCGACCCAAAAAAACAGGGCGAGCTTGATAAGGCGCCTGTTAAGAAGGATGAGTGAAATTAGTTGATTAAGTGAGTGGTTGATTGAGTGAGCAGGTAGTGTATTGTCGTAAACGTTACCTTAGTCAACCTAATAAACTCAATCAACTGAAAACCAGTTCCACAAACACTTTCAGTATTAAATTTGGATTTAAAGGAATAATAGTATTTTAGAGAATTATTTAACTGATCTCATTTATGTCCGAAACAACTTTGGCAGCTGATGCTGTCCCAAAAAAATCCAGGTTCCCCAAGGCTGTCCCTTTTATTATCGGCAACGAGGCTGCTGAACGTTTTAGTTATTATGGGTTGCGCTCCATTCTTACACTATTCCTGGTGGTTCAATTTTATAATCCGACAGGCAATGCATCTTTAGCTACAGTTGCAAATGCAAAAGCCAATGAGATGGCGCATCTTTTTGTCACGCTGTCTTATGCGCTGCCATTTGTGGGTGGTTTAGTGGCCGACTGGTTTACCGGAAAATATAGGGTAATCTTGTACATCTCGATTGTTTACTGTTTTGGCAATTTTTGTATGGCCGGGTTCAATACTAACTTAAATGGGTTTATAATTGGCTTGATCCTGGTTGCGATTGGCGCCGGTGGTATAAAATCGTGCGTATCAGCAAATGTTGGCGACCAGTTTAATGCGAGTAACCAGGACCTGTTATCAAAGGTTTACGGATGGTTCTATTTTAGTATAAATGCAGGCTCCGTCTTTTCAACGTTATTAATCCCTGTAGTTTATAAAAATTACGGCGCTAAATGGGCATTTGGCATCCCGGGCATACTGATGGCTGTGGCGACCATCATTTTCTTTTCAGGAAGAAAATTGTATGTAAGGGTCCCTCCGAAAGGCGTCAATAAAAATAATTTTGTATTTATCAGTTTATACGCCCTTTTTAATGCGGGCAAAAAACAAAAAGGGCAATCATTGCTTGATGTAGCCAAAGCGAAATTCGACCCTGAAAAAGTTGATGGAATTAAAGCGGTTTACCGTGTAATGGCCGTTTTCTTTTTCGCGTTTGCTTTTTGGGCGGTTTGGGACCAAAATCTTTCCGAATGGGTTTTGCAGGCTGTTAAAATGAACAGGGTTATAAACATAGGCATTACTAAATTTACAATACTGCCGAGCCAGGTACAAACGTTTAATCCGGTTTTCCTTTTACTGTTTATACCGATATTTAATTATTGGATATACCCTTTCTTCGACAGAATCGGACTTAAGACAACACCGTTGCGCAGAATAGGTGTTGGTTTGGTGTTAACAGCATTATCATTTATCATTATCGGACTTATACAAACCAACATCGATCATGGCGGAACACCATCTATATGGTGGCAAGTATTTGCGTATGTAATACTTTCGGCTGCAGAGGTTTTGGTTTCTATCACCGGCCTGGAATATGCCTACACACATTCTCCTATATCTATGAAAAGTACCATGACCGCGATTTGGTTATTGGTAGTGTCGCTGGGTAACTTGTTTACCGCGGCCATCAATAATAACATGGCGAATCACGGATTCTTTGAAAAACGTCTTGTCGGCGCTAATTATGAGTGGTTTTTCGTTGGGGTCGTTTTGGTGTTTACAATTGCATTTATGTTTGTATCACCAAATTTAAAGGAGCGCAGTTATATTATTGACCCGTACATTGAAAACCAAATTATCGCTGACACAGATAATTTATAATTCCATTTTATAATTCCTTATGTAACAGGAAAGTTAACAAAGCTTTCCTGTTTTTTATTTTTAATACATTGTAAAATCACCTATTTTAGCCTACTCTTATCTAATTTTTTTTCAGTGCCGGACAGCATAGTTATTATTCCAACATATAATGAAAAGGAGAACATTGAGCGGATGGTCCGCAAGGTGTTTTCTTTACCACACGATTTTGACATTCTTATCATTGATGATGGCTCACCTGATGGCACACAAAACATCGTAAAACAATTACAGCCTGAGTTTCCTGAACGTCTTTTTATCGACGAGCGCGAAGGAAAACAGGGGCTGGGCACTGCCTATATCCACGGTTTTAAATGGTCGATCGCGCATCAATATGATTATATTTTTGAGATGGATGCCGATTTTTCCCACAATCCGGATGACCTGCCAAAATTAAGGCAAGCTTGTATTCTGGGTGCCGATGCGTCAATAGGGTCGCGTTATATTAATGGTGTAAACGTGGTAAACTGGCCCATGAGCAGGGTATTGATGAGTTATTTTGCATCCGTTTATGTACGTTTTATAACCGGTATTGATATACAGGATTACACAGCCGGCTTTATGTGCTACAAGCGTAAAGTTTTAGAAACCGTTCAACTCGATAAGATCAAATTTGTGGGCTACGCCTTCCAGATCGAAATGAAATACACAACCATAAAGCACGGCTTTAAGCTGGTTGAAATTCCAATTATATTTACTGACCGCACCCTTGGCACTTCGAAAATGTCGACAAGTATTTTCAGGGAAGCTTTTTTTGGGGTTATCCAAATGAGGATCAATGCTATTTTTAGAAAATATCCGGAAGGATAATGAATACATTCTCCCGCTATTTCCTTAAATTTGTTAATTAAAACAAACACGATGTACACTACTTATCATTTATCATCGGCACAGGCAATAAACCAGGATATTTTGGAGGCTATTAAGATTGCTTTTAAATCAAAGGCTATTAAAATTACTGTCGAAGAGGAGTTAGATACTACAGCTTACCTAATGTCGAACCCCGCCAATAAAGCTGCAATTGACAAATCGTTGAAGCAGTTAAAAAACGGAGAAGGTATCATGGTAAGATTTGAGGATGTATGAGAAATTTTCTTTTTTCTCCAAAGGCTTTTGATCAATATAATGAATGGCAGACTGAAAACAAGCAGGTTTTGATAAACTTAAAAAACTGATTAAAGAAACTGCCAAAACACCTTTTGAGGGGACGGGCAAACCTGAAGCCTTAAAACACGAATATGCCGGATGCTGGTCTCGCAGGATAACAGATGAACACCGGCTAATTTACAAAGTAAGTGAAGATTTAATCGAAATCGTCACCTGTAAATTTCATTATAAATAATTTCCCTGCAGGCACTAAAAAAGTGTTTGATAAGACCATGAATGAAAATCTTGACCCCAGTTTAGGACACCTCTCGCCTGCCGAACGTGATATTGAAAAGGTTTTGCGTCCGCAGGTATTTGAAGATTTTACAGGCCAGCATAAAATATTAGCTAATTTAAAAGTATTTGTACAAGCCGCCCGCCAGCGCGGCGAGGCGCTCGACCATGTGCTGCTGCATGGTCCCCCGGGTTTAGGTAAAACAACCTTATCCTACATAATTGCCAATGAGATGGGTGTTGGCATCAAAATTACTTCCGGCCCTGTTTTGGATAAGCCCGGCGACCTCGCCGGTTTGCTTACTAACCTGGAAACAGGTGATATTTTATTTATTGATGAGATCCACCGTCTTAGTCCGCTGGTTGAAGAGTATTTATATTCGGCCATGGAGGATTTTAAAATAGATATTATGCTCGAAAGCGGGCCAAACGCACGTTCGGTACAAATTTCCCTTAATCCGTTTACCCTCGTTGGCGCTACCACACGTTCCGGTTTGCTAACGGCGCCATTGCGCGCCAGGTTTGGTATAAATTCGAGGCTTGAATATTATGATGCCAAGCTTTTGACAACCATTGTGCTGCGTTCGGCATCTATATTAAAAACGCCTATAAGTGATGAAGGTGCATTTGAAATTGCCCGGCGCAGCCGCGGAACCCCGCGTATTGCCAACGCCCTGTTGCGGCGCACCCGCGATTTTGCCCAGATAAAGGGTGACGGCAATATTGATACAGCAATTGCAAAATATGCACTAAATGCGCTTAATGTTGATGAACATGGTTTAGACGAAATGGACAATAAAATCTTAACCACCATTATCGACAAATTTAAAGGGGGGCCGGTTGGCTTAAAAACCATCGCAACCGCTGTTGGTGAAGACGAAGGCACCATTGAAGAGGTTTATGAGCCTTTTTTAATTCAGGAAGGCTTTTTAATGCGTACCGCACGTGGCCGTGAAGCTACCGAAAGCGCATACAAACATTTGGGTAAGCTTAAATTGGGTGGTAATCCATCGTTATTTTGAAATAAATATTTTATAGCGCTATAGCGATGGATTGAAACCCATCGCTATGTTTGAACCTTTCATGATAACTTGCTTCCCCATTAAAAAATAAATCAATAACAATGAAAACTAATTATCTTATTAAAAAGGCGCTCATTTTAGCAGTGTTAACATTTAGTTTTACCGCCCTTGTCCGCGCCCAAAGCGCATTTAAAGTTGGCATAGCCGGCTTAAATCACGACCATATCAATGGCATTTTAAGTGAATACCAAAAAGGCAACGTAAACATCGTAGGCATTGCCGAACCGAGTAAACAGCTACAGGACAAGTACCGCAAAAAATTCCATTTACCCGATTCCCTGTTTTTTGAAGACCTTAAAACAATGATTATCAAACGTAAACCTGCCATTGTATTGGGTTATAACGCAGTTGGCAATCATGTGGATGTAGTTGAAGTATGCGCGCCTCTCGGTATCCCGGTTATGGTTGAAAAACCACTTGCGGCAACTTTAGCGCAGGCAAAACGGATGGAATCGCTTGCTAATAAATATCATATTAAAGTTTTAACCAATTACGAAACTACCTGGTATCCTTCTTACCAGGAAGCATACAACCTTGTTAATAAAGACAGCATTGGCGCCATCCATAAAATGGTAGTACACGACGGGCACCAGGGCCCGGTGGAAATCGGCTGCAGCCCTGAGTTTTTAAGCTGGCTTACCGACCCTGTTTTAAATGGTGCAGGCGCGCTTAATGATTTTGGCTGCTACGGCGCCGATTTAATGACCTGGCTGATGCACGGCCAGAAACCCATTGCTGTAACTGCTGTCGCAAGGCACTACAAACCCAACATCTATCCAAAAGTAGAAGATGATGCCACCATAATTGTTGAATACCCTTCTGCGACAGGACAAATTGAAGCATCGTGGAACTGGCCATTTGGTATTAAAGACCTGGAAGTTTTTGGGGGAAACGGATATCTGCACGGGCTTGACGGAAATAATTTAACCATGCGCATGCGCGAAAATATTAAGAGTGTAAGGAACGTTATGCCATTAGCTTCTCCAAATAATAATCCGATCTCTTATTTTACAGCAGTACTTGCCGGCACTATTAAAGCTGACGACGACCGTTCTTCTCTAAAATATAATATGATAGTGATGGAGATACTTGATGCGGCCAAGAGATCGATTAATGAAGGGAAAAGGATCGTTTTGTGAACTTTATGAACACGATTTACAAGGTTTTGGGAATTTTCAGATTAAATAATAATTAATTCAAACTTTCCCGGCTAATCCAATATTCATTATTAGATGCAAAATTATATTACTTTTGACGACTTCAAATTATCATCTTTTATTATGTTAAAGCAACTTATTTCATTCTCAACATTTTGTTTATCAGGTTTAGTTTCTTTTGCTCAGCAAGGAAACCCTGCAGCTATAATGGCGCGTAAGCAAGTGCCTGTGGTTTGTTATCATCAGATACGCGACTGGAAGCCTACCGATTCAAAAGTGTCCAAAGATTATATTATACCCGTTGCTTCATTTAAACAACACCTCAAAATGCTGGCCGATAGCGGCTACCATACTATACTGCCTGATCAATTGTATAATTACCTTACAAAAGGTACCGCCTTACCCAGCAAACCCATTATGCTTACTTTTGATGATACCGACCTTGACCAATGGGAAGTAGCAAGGCCCGAAATGAAAAAATATGGCTTCAAAGGAGTGTTTTTTATAATGACCGTTTCGCTCGGGAAAAAACATTATATGAGTAAAGAGCAGGTAAAACAACTTTCAGACGAAGGCAATGTGATAGGCTGCCATACCTGGAACCATAGCAACTTCAAAAAATTTGCCGGAAAAGATTGGGAGATTCAATTAGATAAACCAACAAAACTTTTAGAGCAAATCACAGGCAAGTCAGTTAATTATTTTGCCTATCCTTTTGGCTTATGGAATGCGGAGAACTTGCCCCAACTTCATAAAAGAGGATTTAAAATTGCTTTCCAATTAGCCGAAAAACGCGACCCACAGGACCCTTTGATGACCATCAGGCGCATATTGGATAGCGGCTACTGGACCACAAAAACATTCAGCAATAGTATCAGGCATAGTTTTTAAGCCCCTGCCTCTAAAGGAAGAGCATTTTAAAAAAAATTGAGGCCGTTTCAAAAGTGAAATAAGATAATTCTGTGTCAAATTATATTTTTCAAAATAAACCCTTTGTTCACTTTGTGAAATTATTTGTGAGCTTTGCTGTAAAAAATTGACCAGAAATAGTCGAAGTAAATAAAAATTATTTTTCGTCTACCCATCTGATTGCCTTATCCAGCTGATCTAATGGGAAACTTCTAAATTTGCCCGGGATAAAATATTTAAACAGGTCGCTATACCCAAGCATTCCTTTTTGATCTGTCACCACAACTACCTTTCTCCATTTAAAAAAGTACTTTAACCCAAGTTTTATATTACCGCACCACATACCCGGTGCAAAGTTTTTTATCTTAGTCTCCAGCACTAAAATAAAATTGATCTTAGTGTTTCTTTTTATAAGGTCGTTAAACAATGAAACTAATTTATTTTCATATTCAGTTTCAGTGACATTGGCGAAAGCATGTATTCCTACTACATGAGGCGGCAGATTAATTGACTGAAGCATGTTAATTATTTAGCTTACCTATCACAATAATCACACCAGTTTTAAAAAAATAGTTATCAATAGTAAAATTAATATCTCTTTGGTTAATTTTCGGTTAACATACGTCAGTTTCTACAATTCACATTTATAGTATCTTTGTATAGATGCTACAAAAAAGGACAGTGTATAGTTCTCTGATAAAAAATGAAGCCCGAAAACTGGGTTTTATGTTTTGCGGTATTTCTGAAGCTGAATTTTTGGAGGAAGAGGCTCCCCGGCTGGAAGAATGGCTTAAAAAAAACATGCACGGCGAAATGCAGTACATGGAAAACCATTTCGACAAGCGCCTTGACCCACGGCTGCTGGTTGACGGCGCTAAATCAGTCATATCGCTTGGGCTTAATTATTTTTCAGATAAAGGCCAGGGCGACCCCTTAAGCCCCAAAATTTCGAAATACGCTTACGGAACAGATTATCATCTCGTTATAAAAGACAAGCTAAAGCGTCTATTACAAGTAATTAACGAAAAGATCGGCGAAGTAAGCGGTCGGGCTTTTGTTGATTCGGCGCCGGTATTGGATAAGGCCTGGGCAAAAAAAGCTGGCCTGGGCTGGATCGGCAAAAATACTAACCTGATCAACAAAAAAGTTGGTTCCTTCTTTTTTCTTGCCGAACTCATCATCGACCTTGAGCTGAAATATGATATTGTACCCACTGCCGACCATTGCGGCACCTGCACCAATTGCATTGACGCCTGCCCTACTGAGGCTATTGTAGGGCCTTATATTGTAGATGGCAGCCGTTGTATATCGTATTTAACCATTGAGCTTAAAAATGAAATTCCGCAAGAGTTTAAAGGGAAAATGGACAACTGGATGTTTGGCTGTGATGTTTGCCAGGATGTTTGCCCCTGGAACAAATTTTCAGTATTACACAATGAACCTGAATTTAACCCCCTTCCAGGGCTGCTTAATACCCGCAAAAAAGATTGGGAGGAAATTACCGAAGATGTGTTTCAAAAAGTATTCAAAAATTCTGCCATAAAAAGAGCTAAATTTAAAGGCTTGAAAAGGAATATTGATTTTTTAAAAACCTAAAATAAACCAATTATTATTCTTATAATTCACAATGAAAGTATCAGTAAGCCCCCTTTTTCAAGTATGCTTTTTATTAACATTATTTTCATGTAAAACGCCTTACACTCCAGCTGTAATTGCATCGAATCCCGGATATTTGGTGGTTGAGGGTGTCATTAACAGCGGAAATGATAGTACGACTTTAAAACTTAGCCGCACGGTGTCGTTAGATAGCACGCAAATAAATAGTCCTGAATCGGGCGCCAGGGTAATAGTTGAGAGCAGCAAAAATGATCAGTATAACCTTGCAGAAACTATTGCCGGTACTTATGTAATTGTCAATCTTAACCTGCCAAAAGACAGGAATTACCGGCTGCATATTTTTACTTCGTCAAACAAGGAATATATTTCAGACTACGTTCCAAATTTGATAACACCTCCAATTGACAGCGTGTACAGCGTTCCGCTTAATGCCGGCGTGCAATTTTACGTTAGCACGCACGACAACACCGATAACGCGCGTTATTACCGCTGGGATTATAACGAAACCTGGACTTATTTAATAGATCCAAAAGAAAGCTCATCATGGGTTTATGAAAACGGCCAGATACTGCCCCGTACTATGTCTAATCTGATTAGTAATGTCTGCTATGTATACGGCGGCCCGCCTTCAAACAGTATTTTTGTAGCGGGTTCTCATTTGGCACAGGGTGCTATCAGCAAGGCGCCACTTGGTTATGTAGCTGCTTCAACAGGAAAGTTAGCTCAAGTGTATAGCTTATCGGTAAAACAATATGCATTAACACCGGGTGCATATACCTTCTGGAATTTGCTTAAAACCAATACCGAACAGCTTGGTACAATTTTCGATGCACAACCATCGTCATCTGTTTCTAATATACATGCCGTAAGTAATCCGGGCGAACTTGTAATCGGTTATTTCAGTGTTTCAACCGTTGCTACCAAAAGAATATTTTTGAGCGGGCGTACATTGCCGCTTGCTGTAGAAACCCCTCCGGTTTACCCGCTTGAATGTCCAAGTAAATACATATCTGTTCAGCCCGACTCAACTTTTCAATACAGGCTGCAGCAAACATTTGGATCCGGGGATACTGTAATAATCGGAGCCGTTACCGTTTATCATACAACTATCATTCTGGGGTATACGTACGCACCATTAAACTGTTTGGATTGCCAGACATCTGGCGGTACCAACATAGCGCCGCCGTATTGGCCGCCGTTATAAGCCTTTCTTAAATTTATCGGCAAGTTGTTTTAGCATATCCTCGTTTACCGGCAAGTCTGGTTCATCGTTTTTCTTTTTATAAGGTTTGTGTTCGGGTCTTACCTGGTGATTATTTTTTTTAACATCCGGCCTCACAAACTCCTTTTTTACAGAACTTTCTGCTGGCTTTACTTCAACAACCTGTATTTCCTGCGGTTTTGGTTGTATTGGTTTTGGTAGCCGGTCTGCGGCTTTTTTAGCATTCCACCGGGTGTATATTTCTTCCAGTTTGCGTTTGGTATATAACGGGAAATCGCCTTGCATCATCCACGAGTAATAGCTTGGTTCAGTTTTAAGCACGTCCTCCACGGTTTTCCCTTTATGCTTTCCGAAATTAAATGTTTCGTGGCCCTTCTCGTTGTATATCATCCGTCCGGCAAAATCAACCGGTCTGTTCAGGTTGGTAAATTTATGCAGGGCTTCTACATCGTTTACTATCGGAAATGATTTGTTCCCCTTTTTATCTTCCCATTCAGTATGTTCGTAACGGGCAACCTGAGCAAGTAAAACTTCCATTGTAGCCCTGGTATCCGCTTCGGCTGAGTGGGCGTTCAATATTTGCTTATCACAATAAAACTGGTATGCGGCCTTTAATGTACGCTGTTCCATCTGGTGAAAGATATTCTGAACGTCCACAAAATGGCGGTTATCCAGGTCAAATAAAACGTCAGCCCGCAAAAATTCCTCCATCAGCATTGGTATATCAAATTTATTTGAATTATAGCCTGCAAGGTCGCTGGTATCAATAAACGCAGCTATTTGTGTCGCCAGATCTTTAAAAAAAAGTTCATCTTTTATGTCCTCGTCATAAATACCATGAACCAATGATGATTCCAGGGGTATAGGCATGCCGGGATTTATCCGCCAGGTCTTTACGTCCTCGCTGCCATCCGGGTAAAGTTTAATAACCGACATTTCAATAATACGGTCGGTACCAATGTTAGTCCCGGTAGTTTCAAGGTCGAAAAAAGCCAACGGCCGTTTTAAATTTAATTTCATCTGTCTCGTATTTGGTTTTTAGCTGCTCGTTGAAATTTACACCTATTTTTAAAAGATCATTTATTTGCACAAAAATCAGTAAAATTACCGATTCAAATACAATGGTCGCAAAAGTCTTAAAAAGAATTTATACAATAAATATTTATTCAATTTAAATATTTATGATTAAAATACCAACTTCATCCGGCCTTATCACGTTTAAATATCATGAAAAACCCCTTTTTTTTCTTACTTGTTTTATCTGCCTTCACTAAACTGGCAACAGCACAGGATTTTCCTTATGGCACAGTTACCAATGACGAAATGAACATGGCAAAATACGCCAAAGATACCGCGGCCCATGCAGTGGTCTTACAGGAATTTGGCAAAGCCAGCATAGGGGTTGTTACTGGTGAAAACATCAGGTTGATATTTGACTACCATGTTAAAATAAAGATTATCGATAATAAAGGTTTTGATAACGGAACGGTTGAATTACAGGCTTATAATTATAACGAGGACGCTGACTCGTACGAGCAAATAGAGCAAATTACCGCGGTAACTTATTATAAAGACGATAATGGCGTAACTCAAAAAATCGAGCTGGACAACAGTAAAATATACCCGGTAAAAGAGGGCAAGAACCTGGTTATCTACAAATTTACCATGCCAGGCATGCGCGCTGGTTGTGTAATTGAGTATAAATATCGGGAAATATCACCGTATTTTGACAATTTTCAGACATGGTACTTTCAAAGTGGTATACCAAAGATTTATTCGGAATATGAGGCCCATATACCTGCATACTTTCGTTATAATATTTCAAAAAAAGGGAGCCTTAAACTCAGCAAAAGTACAGTTACCGTTGAACCAAAGTGTTTAATGATAGCTACCGGGAATAGCATATCAGAGCAAGGCGCCGATTGCTCAGTCCTTGATTATGCGATGAGCGATATCCCCGCGCTGGTAAATGAAGATTACATGACAGCCCCAAAGAACTTTTTATCAGCCATAAATTTCGAGCTTACTGATTATACAGATCCGTATACAGGGGCGGTCGTAAAGCAGGCCAGGCAATGGAACGATGTTGATTATACACTCAAAAACTATATTTCTTTTGGCGACCAGTTAAAAAAGAAAGGCCTTTTTAAGGATCGCCTCGTACCTGTCGTAGCCGGAAAAACCGACGAACTTAGTAAAGCTAAAGCAGTTTACACTTATATACAGCAATTGTTTAAATGGGATAAAGCTTACGGTAAATATAGTGAGTATGGTGTCAGTAAAGCCCTTGATAAGCATGCCGGAAACGATGCAGATATAAATCTCTCGTTAGTTAATGCACTCAATGCTGCAGGTTTAAATGCCAGTATTGTTTTATTATCAACACGGGACCACGGGACTATAAACTCGTTATACCCAGCAATTAACAATTTCAATTATTTAGTCGCCCGCGTTGACATTGGCGATCAAAGTTACCTGCTTGATGCCACTGATCAGCTCCTTTCTTTCGGTATGCTGCCATTCAGATGTTTAAATGACAAGGGCAGGGTTTTTAGCCTGGATAAGCCATCCTTCTTTATGGATATAAATCCGCCGCAAAAAGAAAAAAGTACGCGAACTCTTGATCTTACCTTACAGGATGATGGCAGCCTGAAGGGTACTTTGATTAATTACTCATCCGGTTATGATGCTTATAAAAAACGAACAGCTATAAAAAAGTTCAATTCAACCGATGAGTATGTAGAAGACTTTAATAGCAAATCACCAAAAATAAAAGTATTGAAATCGGAGATTACCAACCTGGACAGTTTAGACAATCCTTTGATAGAAAAATATGAGCTCGATATAAATATAACCGACAAATTGAATGGAAACAGCCTTGCGTTTAATCCTTTCTTTTGGGACAGGCTCGAAATTAATCCATTTAAGTTGGCTGAACGTTCTTACCCGGTCGACCTGGGTATGCCCCTGGATGAAAGGCTGATATTGACCCTACACCTGCCAGGCACATACGCTGTTGAAACACCTCCCCGGGTTGTAGCCATTGGTTTGCCCGATAACGGTGGTAAGTTTATAACAAATTATGAACCGGGCGAAAATTCGTTTACATTTTCGCATGTTATCCAATTAAATAAACCGGTTTACGATCCCGGAGAATATCCTTACCTTAAAGAGTTTTATAATAAGATCATCCAATCGGAAAAGGCTGAAATTGTATTTAAGAAGAAATAATGCGATCAATAATAATAACTTCTTGGTTACTGGTAATTTTTTCGATGGCTAACGCGCAGCAAAACTATGATGCAAGTCTTATTCCAAAAGAGCTTTTGCCTTATGCCGGCGCGGTTATAAGGGATAAGGACGAAAGTGTAGAAGTAGAGGGCCTTGAAAACACCATTTATCATATTAAGGAAGCTATTACCATATTAAATAAAAATGGTGATGATCTGGCACATATTGATATTGAACATGATAAAAGTGCTTTGATAAAATATGTTAAAGGTGCAATATTTAATGAGTTTGGTAAACAAACAGGCAAGTTTAACGAGAGCGATTTTGAAGATTATAGTGCATGGGATGGTTTTTCGTTATTTACAGATACAAGAGTAAAGCATTATTTCCCATCAGTTAATGAATACCCGTACACTATTGTTTATGAGTATGAACTGCGTTTAAAGCAAACGCTTGACCTTCCGCAATGGGAGCCGGTTACTAATTTTGGTGTGGCCGTTGAAAAAAGCTCATATACTTTTAGCTGCAACAAGGATTTTAACATCCGGTATAAAGAAAGCAATCTTACTGGAGCGGTAACTCTCGCTAAAAATTCAGCTGGCATGAAAACTTATACATGGAAGGCTGACAACTTAAAAGCTGTTAAAGATGAGCCGTTTAGTCCATACTATAAAAATTATTTAACCAGTGTAGAAATTGCTCCTGAAAAATTTACATATTATGGTATTGAAGGCTCATTTACAACCTGGAAGGAGCTTGGTAAATGGGAGTATGACAAACTACTATCCAACCGAACAGAGTTGCCTGAAGAAACAAAAGAACATATTAAAGAACTGACAATGGATATTCCCAGCGCCAAATTAAAAGCCAAAAAGATATATGAGTATATGCAGGATAAAACACATTATATAAGTGTACAGGTAGGTATTGGCGGTTACCAACCTTTTTTGGCGTCGGAAGTTGATAACCAAAACTATGGCGATTGTAAGGCCTTAGTTAATTACACCCAGGCATTATTAAAAGCAGTTAATATCGACTCTTATTATTGTGTTGTTAAATCGGGAAGGAACTATAAGGTAAGTATGATTGATGATTTTGCAAGCATGGAACAGGGCGATCATATTATTCTATGCCTCCCGTTTAAAAACGATACAACATGGGCCGATTGTACAAGCCAGACAATTCCTTTTGGTTATTTGGGCGATTTTACAGATGACCGCACTGTATTGGCCTGTACCCCAGAGGGCGGTAAACTGATGCACACACCCAAATATACTGCCACTGATAATTTACAGATGCGTAAAGCCAATTTTGTCATAAATAACGCGGGGGAATTATCGGGCGGTATGACAACTATTTTTAAAGGCGTTGATTATGATGAACGGGATTACCTTGTAAATGAAGCCAGAACAGAGCAGGTTAAAATGCTGCAACGGGTTTATCCCCTAAATAATATGGAAATCGAAGACTATGAAATAAAACAGGATAAAAGTTTTGACCCTGCTACCACCGAAAATATAAAGCTGCATGCGAGGGACTATGCCTCCCTTACTGATGGTAAATACTACTTTATGCTAAACCCTGTTAACCGCGTAGAACAACCGCCACCGCAGGCGCGTAACCGCTTAAACACTGTATATATAAACAGGGGGCATACCTATGAGGATGTAATTACCTATACCATTCCTACGGGTTATCATTTAGAGAAAGACCCTTTAAACGTATCTTTGGATAAACCTTTTGGCAAGTTTACCGCGACAATCACTTTAAACGGCAACCAATTAATATACAAACGCAAGTTTCAGATCATTGACGGAACCTATAGCAGCGGTAGTTACCAGGATTTGGTTGATTTTTACCAGGATGTAGTTGATGCTGATAGCTATACGGTTAGCCTGGTTAAAAACCAATGACCTGTCTTTACAGCTCTTATTGGTTAAGGTTTAGCTAAAAATAATGATACCCAGTATAATGCCAACTATCATGATGACATATAAAAGGATCTCATTACCTGCAAATTTTTTATATCTTGTCCAGAAACTGTATTTTTCTTTTCCTTCAGTCATGATAAGTCAAAGTTACGGAATTAACTTTTATTATTTACCAGGCATTGAATTTGGATCATCTACGACGGAACCACACCTCGAAAAGTATTTATAAGTATAGGGGTCGTGCAGTTTGGTAATAGTAACCCCTTTTGTAGAACTGGCATGCACATAATAGCCATTTAGCAGATATACGCCCACATGGCTGAATTTCTTCCCGTCGTAATCAAAAAATACCAGGTCGCCTTCTGCCAGTTCTTCCTCATATTTGCGTTTGATAGCATTTATTTGCTGGCTGGTGGAGCGCGGGATATTTATCCCAAAAACCTGCTGTTCCAGCAACTGTGCCAATCCTGAGCAATCCACACCATCTTTATCCTCTCCGCCAAACCTGTACGGCGTACCGATCCATTGATCGATAAAAGCATATAACCTGCCATTTTGAATAGCGCCTTCATCAACCCCCAATATAGCTGAATACTTTTCAGCAACACTTGCCTCCGGTTTTACTATCTCTCCCGGTTCACCTCTCATCACCGCTTTCCTGGCATGACAGGCCGATAAAATGATTGTAAAAACCAATAAAACACAATACAGGGCGTATATTTTTTTCACTAAGTAAAAATACGTTCAAAGCACTGTCAAGGTTACAGGGATGTTGTTAACATGTTAACATTGGGCCCCACGCCCCCTCTAAATCTCCCCCGGTTGGGGAGATTTTAAAAATCTTAATACAAGGATGTACTTTTATTTTGAAAAAAAATCAAAAAGTCTCCCCTACCGGGGGAGATTTAGAGGGGGCTCCTATCCTTTTATCACCCTTTGTATCTCATCCAGCTTCATCAGGGCCTCTACAGGCGTTAAGGTGTTTACATCAAGGTTATTCAGAGTATCGCGAATTTTTACTAATACGGGGTCATCTATGGAAAACATTTGCATTTGAACGGCCTGTTTTTGCACTTTGCGGATACTTTCTTTAATATTCTCCCCTCCTGTTCGTTCTGCTTCCAGTTTCTTTAATATTTCGTTGGCGCGGCTCAGCACTTTTTGAGGCATACCGGCCAGTTTGGCTACATGTATCCCAAAACTATGCTCGCTGCCGCCAGGAACAAGTTTGCGTAAAAAAATGATCTGCTGCCCCACCTCTTTTACTGAAACATTAAAATTTTTTATACGGTTAAATGTATTACTCAGCTCATTCAATTCGTGATAATGGGTAGCGAACAAGGTTTTGGCCCTTGCCTCCGGCTGGTTATGCAGAAACTCGGCAATTGACCACGCGATTGAAATGCCGTCATAAGTGGAAGTGCCGCGGCCTATCTCATCCAAAAGGATCAAACTTCTGTCGGAAAGGTTGTTTAGGATGCTTGCCGTTTCGTTCATCTCCACCATAAAGGTTGATTCGCCCGATGAAAGGTTATCCGAAGCTCCTACCCTTGTAAATATCTTGTCGACTAAACCTATAAACGCTGCTTTAGCCGGAACAAAGCAACCCATCTGAGCCATCAGCACTATAAGCCCGGTTTGCCTTAATAGTGCCGATTTACCTGCCATATTCGGCCCGGTGATAATAATGATCTGCTGGGTTTCTGAATCGAGAAATACATCATTGGTGATATACTCCTCGCCCAAGGGCAGGTTTTTCTCAATTACCGGGTGCCGCCCGCCTTTTATATCAATTACCCGGCTGTCATTGATCTCCGGCTTAACGTAATAGTTTTTTATGGCGATCGTGGAAAAATTCAATAGCACATCCAAACGGGCTATCAACTGGGCGTTTGATTGTATGGGCTTAATATACTCGGCGAGCTGGTAAACCAGGTCGTTGTACAGTTGCGTTTCCAGTGCCAGTATTTTTTCTTCGGCGCCTAATATTTGTTCTTCGTATTCCTTTAATTCGGGCGTGATGTACCGTTCAGCGTTTACCAGGGTTTGTTTGCGGATCCAATCGGCGGGCACTTTGTCGCGGTGACTGTGTGTAACCTCCAAATAATACCCAAACACATTGTTAAATGATACTTTGAGTGATGGGATTCCAGTTGTTTCAGCTTCCCTTTTTTGTATCTCCAATAAATAACCCTTGCCGCCGAAGGCTATTTTGCGCAGGCGGTCAAGTTCTCCGCTTACGCCTTCTTTTATTACCCCGCCTTTTACCAGCATCACCGGCGGTTCGGGACTTAGTTCATTTTCTATTTTTTCAATAATGAGTGTGCAAGGGTTCAGCTGCGCACTGATGGCCTGTAGGGGCAAATTTGGGGATGTTTCACCCAATTTTTTGATGATTTCAATGGCTGTCAAGGCCTTTTTTAACTGGCACACTTCGCGCGGATTGGCTTTTTGCAGGCCGATCTTTGATATCAGCCGCTCCAGGTCGCCTATAAGGCGGATATTTTGTTTGAGAGTTTCCCGCAGTTCTTCATGCTTTATCAGAAATTCCACTACGCCAAGACGGTCATTAATGGGTTTAATTTCCTTTAACGGCATCACTATCCAGCGGCGCAGCAAACGCGCGCCCATAGGCGAACAGGTCTGATCGAGTACCTCAACAAGTGTATGGGCATTTTCATTGGCCGAGCCTACCAGCTCAAGGTTGCGGACGCTGTAACGGTCGAGCCAAAGGTAACGGTCCTCCTCTATCCTGCTGATGGCCGAAATATGCTGCAGGTTGCGGTGTTCGGTCTCATTCAGGTAATGAAGGGCCACACCGGCTGCAACAATGCCCAAATTTAGTTTATCAATGCCAAAGCCCTTGAGCGATTTTACGCCAAAATGCTTCAGCAGTACTTCATTTGCATAATCACCGCTGTAGGGCCATTCGTCCAGGGTATAGGTATAAAAGCGGTCGCCGAAGGTGTTTTTAAAATCGTGCTGGCGGCTTTTGGGGTAGATCACTTCTGACGGCGAAAAGCTTTGCAACAGTTTATCAATATATTCGGTATTGCCCTGGGCGGTTAAAAACTCCCCTGTGCTGATATCGATCAAGGCTATACCAATGCTGTTCTTTTCAAAGTAAAGCGAAGCCAGGTAGTTATTGCTTTTTTGATGCAGGATATTGTCACTTGTGGCAACACCAGGTGTAACCAGCTCGGTAACGCCGCGTTTCACAATAGTTTTGGTGGTTTTTGGGTCTTCCAACTGATCGCAGATAGCCACGCGCTGACCGGCCCGAACTAATTTTGGCAAATAAGTATCCAGCGAATGGTGCGGAAACCCCGCCAGCTCGATATGCGTTGCCGCGCCATTGGCCCGCCGGGTAAGCACAATGCCCAAAATGCCCGCGGCTTTAATGGCGTCTTCACCAAAAGTCTCGTAAAAATCACCCACACGGAACAGCAGTAATGCACCCGGGTACTTTACCTTAATGGCATTGTACTGCTGCATTAACGGTGTTTCTTTGATAGCCTCTTTTGCCAAACGGTCTGCTCCTTTTTAATAGGTTGGTAAAGTTAATGCATTGACTGACGTTTAGCCGGATTGTGGAAAATTTAGGCTGATGTGGATTGTTATTTGCACCGTTCAATTTTTAACTTTTTCTCCTGCAATCACCTGGTTATCTTATCACGAAACGCAGATTATTACCGCCTAAATGCGTTTAGGAGGTGATAATTTTTGCACTTTTCCCGGCTAAATGCGTTTAGACAATACAATTTATTGTTAATTTATTGGTAAAAAGCATTAAAACTTTATTGATTCCCAAAGCCAAATTTCTCACTCAAACCCCTTCCCTTCCGTAATCCCCTTCCAGTTATCTGAGCGGAAAGGGCCAACCGGTATACCATCCTTGGTAAAAAGATTTGCATCTATGGGTGCGTCTGTCCAGGCATAGCGCACGGCTATCGGCTGGGCAACCTGTCTGCACCATACTTTTACTTTATTATCGTCGGTAATTACCGCCTGGGCATAATAAAATTTATGATCGGCACCGGAAACTTCAAAGCCTTTTACGTAACCATATTTATCCTTCACCATCAGCCCGTTTTCGGCATGGGTAAAACTGACTGTGGCATAACCGCCGGTAAAATCCGCAGAAAGAAAGAGGGGGCTTTCGGAAAAACCAGGAAGATGATAGGCCATGCTTAATGCCTTATTAGCCAGCCTGTAACCAACATCGAGTTTATCCTTCGGGTGTATGTTGAAAGCATCTCCAATATCGGTCGTCACCGCCATGCCTGTGTTAGGCAACTGGAGGGCAACGTTTTGGGCTTCCCTTAGTTCGGCCCAGCCGCTCCCGCTATTACTGTCCTGCGTACTGCCAAAGGATGATATTTGCACAAACAAGAACGGGAAATCCTGTTTCCATCTGTTGCGCCAGTCGGTGATCATCAGCGGGAATGAGGTTCTGTATTGATAAGACCTGTCAACGTTCGATTCGCCCTGGTACCATATCACACCCGCAATGGCGTAAGGTATCAAAGGGTTGATCATGCTGTTATAAAGCATAAACGCAGTGTTATTGGGCAAAAAGTCGAAGTAATAGGGTTTGCTCAGGTCGGGCATAGTATGCCAGGTTGCATCTGCTAAATTTATGGTTGTATCGGCAAAACGGACGTAAAGGTCGCTCCCGGCACCGTAAAGGCCAGTGCCATACCATGACGGATTCTTTTGCGGCGAAACCAGGTTGATAAGCAGGTTGTTATCGCCGCCCTTCCAAACACCTGCTGGTACATTAAGCTGATAATTGCCCGGCAATGTTCCATTTTGTACCCGTTTTCCATTAATATAAATAGACAGATCGGCATCTGTTTGCCCTAATCGGATAACTGAACCTTGATTGGCGTACAAACTATCCAGTTTTATGGTCTTCTGCATAAAACCTTGTCCCTGGTACGAATATAATTTCCCCATCCATTGCCATGCGCCGGGGGCGTTGCCATTTTGCCATGTATTAAAAAACGAACCAGGCTCGCCCGCAAGTTGGTCCGGGGTGTAATTAACCACAGGTTGCTTACGATAAGCGTATTCTCTTAATTGCCTGTCGATACGCGCCTTAACGTCATCCCAGGTTGAGGGTAGGCTTTTTGCAGCCGCACCCAATTCAGGCGAAGTTAGCATAGCCTCCTTGCTGATCCAGTCCTCTACCTGCGTGCCACCCCAACTGCTATGGATAAGGCCCACAGTAACGTGCAGTTTTTGAGCAAGTTTTTTTGCAAAAAAATAACCTACGGCTGTGAAATCGCCTACGGTATTGGTGTCGGATTTTATCCATTGTCCCCCGCCAAGGTCCTTTTCGGGCTCCAGGTTTATTTTGTCAGGCACATGGAACTGGCGGATAGACATTTGCGCAGCATTTTTTCGTTCAGCCTTATAGCCTAATGCATTTTTTAACTGAAACTCCATATTCGACTGGCCCGAACATATCCATACCTCGCCGAGCATTACATCATTGTAAACCAGCTGCTCCCTGCCCGAAGTTATTTTCATCACATAAGGCCCGCCCTCTTTCATGGGCTTTAACACCGCTTTCCAACTACCTTGTTCATCTGCCTTAACACTAACTGACTGGCTGTTAAAGTTTACCGTTACCTTAGCTCTTTTTGCGCTCCATCCCCAAACGGGCACCCCCACGTTTCGTTGCAGTACCATGTGATCGCCAAATAGTTTGGCGGTGCTAAGCTGGGCGTTTGCACAAAAAAACAGGCAGGCAAATAGTAGTGTTAAAAATGAGATTTTCATATCAATTTAGTTTTAAGTAAACGGGGCAGGTTATAAATATGGGGATAAATTTATAAGAAATTAAGGCAAGCAGGCGAAAAAAGTGGATATCTGCGTAATTGTTACGAAACTAAAAGTAAATCCTGACCATCGATAATTTATCAATTTTATTCACAATCTGGTTACATTGCTGACCCAAAAAATCAATGACCCAATGACCCAATGACCCAATGACCCAATGACCCAATGACCCAATGACCCAATGACTTAATGACCAATAGCCCCTTCAATCAAATCCCCATAAAATTCCATCAAGCTTAAACCAGCAGCTCTTACCTGCTGCGGGATCAGGCTGGCTGCCGATTGGCCCGGCGTAGTATTTACCTCGATAAAATAAAAATCGTTAGTACCTTCAAGCAAAATAAAATCAATCCTCACCATACCTTTACAATTAAGGCGCAGGTAAATTTCCGTTACAATTTCAGCTATTTCTTGATTTTTTGCCCGGGGCAGATCAGCCGGGGTTATTTCTTCGGATATACCGGGGGAGTACTTGGCCTCATAATCAAAAAAATCCTTTGAGCTAATGATTTCTGTTACCGGCAGAACCTTTATCGCGCCGTGCAGCCTGGCAACGCCAACGCTAAACTCGCGGCCCTTGATAAATTCTTCCACTAAGATCTGGTCATCTTCACCAAAAGCCTTTTTTATTGCATCCGGCAAACCGGCGGCCTTGTAAACCTTGCTCATACCTACGCTGCTGCCGCCGTTGTTCGGTTTTATAAAAAGCGGGAATTTCAGGGTCGCGGCTATAATGGTGACATCGTGCATATCCCTTTCAAACAATATAAGGGAACGGGCAGTATGCAACCCATGTATGCCTGCAACGAGGGTCTTTGTAAAAGTCTTATTCATGGTGACGGCCGAAGTTGTGGCATCGCAGGTATTGTAGGGGATACCGAGTATATCAAAATAACCCTGTAGCTTGCCATCTTCGCCGGGCGTTCCATGTATGGTAATAAAAGCTAAATCAAATTTTGTTTTTTCGCCAGAAAGGGTTAAACTAAAATCGTTTTTATTAATATCTATACTGCCACTATCCGATTCATAAAACCAACGGTCGCGATTGATCAAAACGATGTAAACCTTATATTTATCAGCATTTAAATTTGCCTCAATATTTTTGGCGCTGTTAATAGATACTTCATACTCGCCGGTAAAACCGCCGGCAACCAGGGCAATGTTTTTTGTTTTCATAGTTTTCAAAGATAGGTTTTTTGATTTTTCACTTATTATTTATTTTTTTAGGAGTTCAGGAGGGCTACGCCGTTTCGGATTTCGGAATTTCGATTTCGGATTTTTTTTGTCTGAATTGTAAACAAAACACAACTCCGAAATCGAAATTCCGAAATCCGAAATAAAAAATCCCTATGTTTGACCTTAATTTACTATGAAACATAGATGAATAAATTTGGGGCTTATTTAAAAACAAAACAGTTCCGCACTAACCTGCTGATGGCCATAGGCGCAGTATTCGTGGTTGTTCTGATCGTTTTTTTTAGTTTAGGCTTTTATACCAGGCATGGAGAAGGCATACCGGTTCCGCTATTAAAGGGCCTTTCTGTCGAAAAAGCAATGAGTATCTTGAAAGACCAGGGCTTTGAGTACAAAATTGATTCGGTTTATGTACTTGACCAGGCACCCGGCGCGGTTGTTGAGCAGGACCCTGACCCCGGCACTAATGTTAAAGAAAACAGGACAATTTATTTAACTGTTGTTACCCGGCTGGCGCCTCCTGTTGATTTACCCGACCTTGAACCATACACTTACCGTGAGGCAGTGGCAACCATCGCGAATTATGGTTTAAAAGTTGGTGATACCACTTACCGGTCGGACATAGCGCGCGACCGTGTGCTGGAAGTACGGTTTGCCGGGCAAATTATCAAACCAGGAACCAAAATACCTAAAGGTTCAAAAATTGACCTGGTCTTAGGTAATGGCGAAGGGGCCAGCGAAGTGGATATCCCCGACCTGGTAAACCAGGATCTTGATGCCGCAAAATTTGTTATTAAAAATAGCGGGTTAACTTTAGGTACTATTACCTACCAGGGGACTATAACCGATTCAACAAGTGTAATGGTTGTGGCGCAATCGCCTGTGAAAACCGATTCAGTAACTAAAACAAGTAACGGCACCCGCATAAACCTTACCGTAGCACAAGGGAAAAAACCAAATGTACCCAATTGACCCAAATGAATCGATTTGCCGCTTAAGCATGATGGCGCCGCAAAAATTAAAACAATAAAAATGTATTTTCACAATGACTAAAAAAAAGGCATCATCAGGCGGAACTTTCAGAAAGTTTATTGTTGCGATGGTGATCATATTGATCATAGCGCTCGGATTTACAGGCCTTAATTATTATCTTAAATATTTTGGCCCAAACGTCACAGGCAAACAGGTATACCTGTATATACATACTGGCGCCACCTTTAATGATGTTTTCGATACCATTAAGAAAGAAGGGATTGTAAAAGACAGCACCACATTTTATTGGTCGGCCCAAAACATGGATTATATTAAACGGGTGAAACCAGGCAGGTACCATCTTCATGAAGGCATGAGCAACCGTAAGCTGATAAATATGCTTGCCTCGGGCACGCAGGAACCGATAACCCTATCGTTTCATAATTTAAGGCTAAAGGAGCAATTTGCCGGCTTTGTTTCAAAAAAGATCGAACCGGATTCAACTGCCATCCTTCGCCTGTTAGATTCCGCATCTTTTGTGCAGCAGTATGGCTTCACAACCGACAATGTTTATACCATGTTTTTGCCGAATACTTACCAGTTATATTGGAACACATCGCCCGAAAAGTTTTTTAAGCGGATGTATGCCAATTATGAGAAGTTTTGGACACCCGAACGGAAACAAAAAGCAGCGGACATTAATCTTGATCCGATACAAGTTGCCATTTTAGCATCCATAGTTGATGCCGAAGCCCTGCACGATGATGAAATGCCAACCATTGCCGGCTTGTATTTAAACCGTCTTAAAAAAGGCATGAAGCTTGAAGCTGACCCAACGGTTATTTTTGCAGAAAACGATTTTACAATTCACCGGGTGCTATCAAGATACCTATCTATCAACTCTCCATACAATACCTATTTGCATACCGGTTTGCCGCCAGGGCCTATCATGATGCCTTCGGTTAATGCGGTTAACTCGGTGCTTGATTTTCAAAAAAACAACTATCTCTATATGTGCGCCAGGGCCGATTTTTCAGGCTATCACGCCTTTGCTACCAATGTTGCCGACCACTTGATAAACGCGCACAAATTTCAGCAGGCGCTTAACGAAAGAAATATTAAAAGATAATGTTTGAGCATGCTACCAAAATAAGGGTACGGTATGGCGAAACCGACCAAATGGGCTATATGTATTATGGTAACTATGCCGGATTTTACGAAGTTGGCCGCGTGGAAATGCTGCGCAGCCTCGGCCTCACTTATAGCGGCATGGAAGAATCGGGCATAAAAATGCCTGTCATGGAGTTAAAATGTAAATACCTGAAACCAGCCTTGTATGACGAGGAAATAACCGTAAAAGTTATCATGGATAAAATGCCGGGTATAAGAATATTTTTCAGGTATGAGCTTTTCAATGAAAAAGAAGAACTCATCAACACTGGCGAAACCTTACTGGTATTTATAAATATGCAAACCAACCGCCCATGCCTGCCATCACAGGATTTTCTTGACAGGTTAAAGCCCTTTTTTGCGTAAATTTGGTTTAGATGAAGTGGACGCACCGTTTTTTACTCCGGTTCAGGTTTTATCAGAACTTCACGGCCTGGTCGAAATCTTATATTTTACCGGGCTTTTACCCTATTCCTTTGTACAACGTTGCCGCTTTTTTTGCGTATGAGATCCAGGAAAGTACCTTATTGAACCGGGCGTCGTCACTGGCATTTAACTTTATGCTTGCATTTTTCCCGGCCACCATATTTTTGTTTACACTTATCCCTTTCATACCCATACATAATTTCCAGGGCCAGCTGCTTACCCTGCTTTCAACAATTTTGCCTTACAACGCCTACATGGCTTTCCAGTCGACGATTGAATATATTGTAAGAATTCACAATTTAAAGTTATTATCATTCGGGTTTGTTGCCGCATTATATTTTGCCACCAACGGGTTCAGCAATTTGATGCAGGCTTTTAACACGTCATCGCTGATCGCCGAAAAACGGTCGTGGTTGAAAAGAAAATTTATTGCGATAGCGCTTACTGTGGTTATCAGCATTTTGCTTTTAGCAGCTATAACGGTGATGATCGGCGGGGAAACGATGATAAGTTATTTAAAATTGCACATTGACAGCAACGGACATTTTTGGTACTATTTAATTGCATTTTCACGATGGGTAATTGTAATTGCTATATTTTTTTTCTCGATATCCTTATTATACCGTTACGGCCCTGCTAATAAAGAAAAATGGAAGTTTTTTAACACCGGCGCTATAATGGCCACAGGCCTGGCGGTGTTAACATCAATGGGGTTTTCTTACTATATTAATAATTTCGCATCCTACAACAAGGTCTATGGGTCACTCGGCACATTGATCATATTAATGCTGTGGCTGTATTTAAATTGCCTTATCTTACTGATCGGATTTGAACTAAATGCCAGTATTGATTTCTCAAAACGTAATATAAAAATTGTAAAACCGATGTTTAATTCTTTTAGGGGAAAAGCTCATGGTTCATAGTTGACGGTTCATGGTAGCTGCAAATAACTATAGTCACACATTGAAACTCACTTAGCACCTTACCCTTTACATTCACCGCTCACATAATAACTCACAATTCATCACTCACTACTCACTTAATCAACCACTTAGCCAATTATCATAAAAAACTCAAAATCAAGTTTGGCAATTCAACCCGGTTTTGTACTTTTGCGCCCGGAGAGCTGGCAGAGTGGTCGATTGCGGCAGTCTTGAAAACTGTTGAACTGTAACAGGTTCCTGGGGTTCGAATCCCTAGCTCTCCGCAATGTTTTAGAATTATAGCTCTCTACATTATGCCGGGGCTATTTTTTTTAGCTTTAATAAAAGGGATACTTATAAAGTAATTGCGCCTGATTAAATGGTTTTCACGCTCAAATAATTAAGCGTGTTCTAATTCCCTGGCTATATTCAAATCATAAGCTGACTGCAGACC
>Ga0207002_1044_pt1 | contig 26045 bp, 24 predicted proteins | sample Alteio_BWMinCont_88_FD_153473 | JGI IMG/M metagenome (GOLD analysis project Ga0207002, IMG submission 153473) | Enriched cells from forest soil in Barre Woods Harvard Forest LTER site, Petersham, Massachusetts, United States -... | ecosystem: Environmental > Terrestrial > Soil > Temperate forest >...
AAAATTTGCTTTTCATAGCTTTTACCCGCAATTTCTATGTTAGAAAACCAAAGTTGGTTATCTTTTATAGCTGAGCCATTTAAAAAAACAGCATAGGGTATCCCCTTCTCATTAAGAATTGGCCGGGCATTCTTAAACACAGAATAAAAACCGTCATCAAAGGTGATGGCGGCATAATTTTTATCCCCATCCAGGTTTTTATCGGTTACAATTTGTTCGAGTGGAATAATTTGAAATATCTTTTGCAATAAATCTAACTGTTCCCGAAAGCGGGAAATAGGGGTTGAATATTCCTTGGAAAAATGTGGCTCGGTCGAATCAGAAATGTCATGAAATACGAAAATAAAACGGTTCCCCTTAAATACTCGCATAAATGACCTAATTGCCAACACATTTTTAATTCTTGGTTTTAATCCTGTCATTTGATTCAAAAAAAAGGTTAGAGTTCAATGTTGAAACTCTAACAAAGTATAGCAGGGGATATTAACGCCAGCAATATACTGCATTTTTTTCTATGTTTATCATTTGCTAATATTTGAATATGAAAAAATGATAATTCTATATAAGCGAAATTTGATAAAAACGGGCAGCATTTCAAAGATGCTGTTTCTTGAAATCACCCATTTTCCTAATGTTTGACGAATAATGCCCGAAATAAGATTCTTGACTATGCTTCGTTCGGTGACCTGCAGATTGGGAAAATGCATCTGATATTCCGGTCGGATTTTAAAAACATTCACTTTGGCTGCCGTGTACTCATTCTGGCGTTTAATATATTTATCTATATCAGGCCAATCATTATGCCATGCAAGCAATCTGTTGTCATAAATAATTTTGATATGCTGATTAATAGCCCTGATGGCAAAATCAAAATCCTCGCTGTCGGAAAACCGGGTATCAAACCCTCCCAGTTGCCGGAACACATCTTTAGGCAAGGACATATTGCAGGCTGTGAAATCAAATTTCTTTAATGTAATTTCATGTGTATCAGTATCATTTTTTTTCCAGTTCTTTTCCATTTCTATGAGGAACTTTCCAAAATCGTATGTTGCATCGGCAGGATTCCTATAGCCATTTCCCGAAACTATGATACCTGGGTTTTCTATGTGATACCTAATGTGCATTTCCACCAAATTATTTTCAGCCAGCATATCATCATCTAAAAAAATAATAATGTCGCCGCTACTTAACTCCACTCCCCTATTCCGCGATATGGCCCTACCTGAATTAGGTTGTGGAAATACCTTTATTTTTAAAATGGATGAATACTTTTCTTCCAATAATTTTGCGAAATCATTATGCTTATCACTATCAATTATTACTATTAACTCATCTATAAGGGTAGATTGCGACACAAGTCTGTCAAGCGTGGCAGGCAGCTTAAGCGTAGGATTATAACTAGGTATGATAACGCTTATTTTCATGCTAACTTACCGCTAATAAATAGGTTAAAATATATCCGGCTTATTTCAGCAGCATATTCGTTGCCAAACCCAGTACGATATAATAGCGAACGAAATAATACCAGCACTTTTGTATAAAGCCAGCCATAATATTTTATTATAAAATCATATTCATTCTGATGCTTAAACTTTAAAACAGAATGGGATGATGAAGCCCCGAGATGGTGGATTAGAGAGGTATCAGCCTTATAAAATATTTTATAGCCCATCTTTCTTATAAGATAGCACCACAACAGATCTTCTGCATACATAAAAAACTGTTCGGGCAATTTGTGCCCTTCAAATTTATCCAAAACCTTCCTGGGAAACATAAAGAATGCGCCCCAAACAGAATCACAATAAATACTTTCCCGATGGTCAAAAAATCCATTTTGCATTATTCTACCGCGCATGGGTTGTGGTATCAGTTTGTGTATTCTGAAGAGTTCCATAAGGGTAAGTATAATAGACGGAAACCGTTGGCACTGCTTTTGAATAGAACCATCAGGAAATTTGAGCATACAGCTTATAAGGCCTAGTTCAGCGTTGTTCTTTAATGTGTCTAAGCATTTGGAAATAGTATCTTCTGTTAGAACTACATCACTATTTAACAGCAATATTACATCGCCCGTTGAATGTTGGATACCGAGGTTATTACCTCCTGTAAATCCTGAGTTACTAAGGTTTTTAACTAGTTTTATAAAAGGAAAACGTTCTGTAAATAAATCAGGCGAACATTCTTTTGAGGCATTATCTACCAATATAATTTCATAGTCGGCACCTTGTGTATACTTTTTCACTGAGGCAATACAGGAACAAGTAAGTTCAAATGTATTGTAGTTAACTATGATGATTGATACTTCCACCTTTTAAAAACAGATAATGTAGGTTAATTGTTTCAATAGAGAGGTTTCAAGTAAATATGGGGTACTAATATTTCTGATTTTCCTTGCTAAGTAAGAGCTTTTATCAACTTCAGAAAATATAACAGCATCGATTGAAACATCGGTTGGCAAGCATTTGCAAATATTTTTCATCTGCTTCATATTATGGCTATACATAATATCCCTGTATTTTTTATTCGCAGCGCCATATTTTGTTACTTCTTTTAAAAATAACATTAACCTATTGATAAATGAAGACTGTTGCTCCTTATGGCCTATGGCATTATTATCATGCATCCTGTACTTCATCAGGGGTTTTTTTATAAAGGTGATTTTGCCAACCGCACTACAAACGAGCATTAACCAATAATCGTGCAAATGAACAATGTTATCTGTTTTAAAAGCCTGTTGAATCAATGTCCGATTAAACATGATATTGCAGCCAGGAACATAATTCTTCAGAAAAAAAACCTGTGTTTTACTTCGGGATGAGTACTGAATCATCTTGAGAAATGACGCTTTTGTTGTTTTCAATTCAGAATCGGCCACCTCTAAATCAGAAAAAACAATCCGGGCCATTACCGGCATACCTACTTCTTCTCTAATCATATACGATAGCATGGTAGATATCTTTGAAGGATACCAATAATCATCCTGGTCGCAAAACATTAGATAATCGGCTGATGATTGCTTCAATAATTTGTAAAATGATTCACAATATCCCAAGTTCCCTTCAGTATCATTCAGCAGGATAATCTTATCAGGATACTTTTGTGCATACACTTGCAAAGTAGATAAGGTTCCATCGGTTGAACCATCATCTCTTATCAATAGTTTCCAATACGGATAATCTTGTTGCAAAATACTATCCAGTTGGGTGGAGAGATATTGCCCGCCATTATATGTTGATAGCAATATTTCAACAGGGGAATTCATATCAATAGCTTAAAGAATATCTTTATTTTTCATTAATCCTGTCTTTCGCAAAAGATTGCTAATTCTCGGAAAATAGCTGCGAAAGGCAAGATTGAAAGCAAGACCTTTATTTTTTAATGACTTATATGTAATCAACCTGTTAAGGTACGAACGGTTTAAATAAGCGCTGTGCTTTTTTCCCATATATTCAAATATCGTTTCCGTTTTCTTCTTTTGTATAGAATGAATCATGGACGTTGAAGTATAACGGTAGTAAAAACACACTTCATTGATATATGCAAACTTGCCGCCACCAAAAGCAATTCGCAGCCACAAATCCCAATCTTCATAGCCCATTACCGGCATTTTTTCATCATAGCCACCAATCTCTTCCCAAGTCGACTTCTTAAATACAGCGCAGGCATCAATGTAGTTTTCAATCATCAATCTTTGTAGATTAAATTCACCACTTTCCCATATCCCTGCCTTCTCTCCAAAATACTCTGCATTGCCATATACAACATCCAGTGATGGGTCGTTATCAAGCAGCCTGATAGCTTTATTAATATATTCCGGCGCAACTTTATTGTCGCAATCAAGCGGAAGAATATACCTGCCCGTTGCGGCTTTTATACCTGTATTTCTTGCTGCCCCCAATCCTTTATTGAGTTGATGAATGATATGGTAGCCTTTTGTTTCAAGTTCTTTCAGTATCCCTAATGTAGCCGCATCCGTTGAACCATCATTCACAATAATTATTTCATATTTGTCTCGCTCCGAATGACCAGCAATGCTCTGCAAGGCATCTTCTAAATAAATGCCCTGATTATAACATGGAATAACTATTGATATTTTATGCGTCATACGTCTACTCGTTTTTTTCCCACCACCACATAATTCATGGTGTTAAAATCATTGTAATATTTTTTATCGAGATAGGAAAAAATACGATTAATCATATACCTGAATAATTTTAACTTAACTATTCTTGGATGTGCATTAAGTATAATAACCTGCCCCATCAATGCCCATTTTCCCCCATTAGAAAGTATTTCAATCTCCGAGAATTTAGCTTTTTCGAGTATATACTTGAATCCATACTTTGTGAAACGGAAATAATCGTATGGCTCTTCATGCAAGGGCCAGTACATGGGTCCTGAAACAATAAAATGTCCACCAGGCTTCAGCAACCGATATGCCTCATTTACCAACTGCTGGTGGTTGTCAACGTGCTCAATTACCTGGGTAGAAAATACAGTATCGAAACTTGAATCGGGTAAAGGTATTTGAAATGCGGTACAAATAATATCTACTTTATTCTGACTGGACTGAACAATATCACATCCAATATATTCCGTAGTAATGGTGTTAAACATTCTCTCGTAAGGTTTATTTCCACAACCAATATCGAGCACTCGCCCTGTCGCATACTTTTTTACTGAATAATTCAAATCTCTTATCAAAGGTTTATATACAAGATAATAATGGTCAGACCTATCAACTTTACTGTAATCCGTAAATCTTTCCAATCCTTCTTCTCTTGTCATTTTTTGCCTTTTAACTTATTTTCAATAAAATACTTCAATGTTGCTTTATTCGAATTCAATATACTTTCATAATAATCTATTTTCTTAACTTTTCCCTGCACCATTTCAGGATGAATAAGCGATAGCACTTTTTCATCGCTATGAATAGCCAATTCATTTAGTGTAGGATAATTTGCCAACATATCTTTATTCACAAAAAGCAACATATTTTGCCTGTACCACCATTGGATATTCTTATTATTCCATATTTTTTTTCGCAAACAATCTACCGGAATAAATCCATTTTCAGCAAAGATATTTACCCAATAATCGGGGTACTGCTCATTCACATGCATCGTACCTTCTTGGGCAGGTATGGCTGCTGAAAATAAAATAACATTTCCAAGTGAGCATAACGATTCAACAAAAACCCGGGCATACTTGGCAGGAATATGTTCAGCCACTTCAAGGGAAGTAACGAGTTCATACTTCTTGTCGAGCGTAAAAGCTCTTTCCAGGTTAAAAGGCTTAAACTCATCCTGCTCAATCAATAGTTTTGATGTATCTACATATTCTCCATCAACCCCCATAATTTCTTTTACCCCACTTTTCTTCCATACTGATAACCATGCACCTATGCCGCATCCAATATCGATTACAGATGCAGGATCTATATATTCTTTTACCACAGGAATTACATTTTCTGCAGAGCTGATGGCACCCTGCAAATGATATTCAAAAAAGTTATCCTGGTAGTTTTCGGGCTGCATCAGCTTATATAATTTTTGAATTGGGAACGATATACCCGTGATTAGGATGATGTGGATATGTTCTGCCTTTTTGAGGGCTTTCGACAATGGAAAACTCAACACATTCTTTGGGCCAATCATAGGTCTCATTATGGTGAGGGCCCAACCAGGCATCTATATAATAATCAGCAGGAATAAACCCTTCAAGGTCTATTACTGTAGTAAGATTTATCGTATTGTCAGAGGGCCTGATAAATGGCTCAGGATTCGGTATGGCCTGGGCTATAGGAGTACCTATCTTGCTGAATATATCGTACGCTATATAGGATGGCACCATATTAGCAAAACATTGTATGGAAGAATTGATGACCAATTTCAGATTTGGTTGCTTGCCCTCCAGTTTCACTTCTAACTTCTTGAAATGAGGATGACTTATGTTGGCAGCCTGCACCCATGTGTTGCCAGCAGGGGGGCCTGAATGAAGATAGTGATTGATGATATCTTCTGATTTTCCAATATTGGAAACTTGTCCATCCTTCAACAAAATAGTAGACTTACATAGGCTCTGCACGGCATTCAAATCATGGCTCACAAATAAAATGGTGCGTCCATCTTTGTTCACATCTTCCATTTTACCAATACACTTTTTTTGAAACTCCGCATCGCCTACAGCTAGCACTTCGTCAATTACCATAATTTCAGGTTCCAGGAAGGCTGCTACTGAAAAGGCCAACCTCAACTGCATTCCACTGCTATAAAATTTCAAAGGAGTATCTAAAAACTTCTCGGTTCCGCTAAAATCAATTATCTCATCAAACTTAGCTTGAATTTCTTTCCTGGCCATTCCCAATATGGAGCCATTCAAAAATACGTTCTCCCGGCCGGTAAGTTCGGGGTGAAAACCGGTACCTACTTCCAGCAGGCTGGCCATCCGCCCCCGTGAAACAATAGAACCCGTTGTAGGAGGGGTTATCCGCGAAAGTATCTTCAATAATGTTGATTTGCCTGCTCCATTCTTCCCGATTATCCCGATACATTCACCTGGCTCCACATTAAAGCTAACATTCTTAAGGGCATAAAAATCTTCCTGGGTTGAGGTATTCCGTTTAAACAGGGACGAGAGTGATTCACGCAAACTCATATAAGCCTGCCCCTGCTTGTTATGCTGAATCAGGAATCTTTTGGATATGTCTCTTATTTCAAGTATCGCTTTCATTACGCTAAATCGGCAAAATAGGCTTCTGTTTTGCGGAAATAATATATTCCAACAATAAAAAATACCAACGCGGAAAGCAGGCTTATACCTACCGAGCGAAGGTCGAGTATCTGTCCGTTAAAACATGATCGGAAAAGTTCAACCGCGCTATACATAGGATTAATAGCCAATATGTACCTGGCCCCCGTAAAGTGGAATATAGATATGGGATATATAACAGGGGTAATAAACATCAATACCTGCACCAAATAAGGGGTGACATAACGAAAATCGCGATATTTAATGGTGATAGCTGCAAGTAAAGTACCTACACCAAACGTGGAGACTATGGTAATAATAATACTCAATGGAAATACCAGCAAAAACTTCCCCAGCTCAAATGAAATACGGTCATGGTAATATATCAACATCCCAACGAATACAATAAAAGCCATTAGAAAATCAAAAAGAGCAGTTGATACGGAAGAAATAGGAATGATGAGGCGGGGAAAATATATTTTACGGATAATATTGGCATTTGAAAGCATGCTGTTGCCTGCGGTAGTAACCCCGGTTGAAAATATCATCCACAAAATAAGCGCAGAATAGGTAAAAAGAGGATGCGGTAATGATTCGGATGGTATATTTAAGGCAGCCCCCGCCAACGAAAAAAGAATCATCAGGAAAAGGGGTTGAAGAATAGCCCACGCAAAGCCCAGGGCAGTTTGCTTATATTTCACCTTGATATCGCGCCAGGTAAAGAAAAACAGCATTTCCCGGTATAGCCAAATTTCCTTTAACCCCAGGTTAAGCTTCTGATGCGGTTTGATTTCGTATTCCACAAGGCAAAGATACATTTTTAGAGACTCACGCAACCTGAGCCAAATCAGTAAAAAAAACGGCACAAAACGGCATATTTTGATGGGGTTGAAATGGTTAGTTATTATATACACAGTGTTAATAGGAATGTCTATTAAAAATCATTCACCTCATTTTCAGCAACATTTATCAATTGATTTAATATTTTGTTTTAATCATTTGTTTAAATCAAAATATTAATCCTACTTTTGTCCCCGGTTACTAAAAAAGGATTTAAAGGAATAACCTACTTTGTTTATATTTATTTTACATGAGCCTGCACTCCGCTTACCGACTAAATTCGGGTATTCACCTATTTTGAAGGTTCATTTACCTAATTGTAATAACCACTTATCAATTGCATGCCGTAGGTTTGCACAGCCATTCATAAAATGAGTCCACAACAAAAACATAGCAGGAAGTTAATCAGCAAGGAAGCTACGTCGCGATTATCCGATCATACAAAACGCACTTCGCTCCGTAAAAGGGGAATAGATACCCTTGGGAGCGCCGAAGAAAGAATAAAAGAAGCAGCACATATATTATTTACAAAAAACGGATTTGACGCAGTTAAAACCCGTGACATTGCAAAAGAAGCCGGCATTAATTTAGCCTTGCTCAATTATTATTTCCGTAGCAAGGAGAACTTATTTGAAATTGTAATGCATGAAAACATGCAAGAGTTTTTCATGGCTATTATGCAAATAATTAATGATGAGGCAACCAACCTGAAGAAAAAAATAGAACTGTTGGTTGATCAGTATATTGAAATACTTTTAAAAAACCCTGAGCTGCCCGTTTTTGTACTGCTGCACATGCGGAATAATCCTATCAGAACAGAATTGCAAGGCAAACTCAGAGAATCTTTCCTGATAAAACAAGTTCAATCAGCCATAAAAAACAAGGAGATAGCCCCTATAAATCCGGTAAATATTATGCTGAACCTGGTTGGCCTCACTATTTTTCCATTTATAGGAAGGCCGATGTTGACCAATGCCCATAGTATGTCCGATGAACAATTTAAACAATTAATGATAGAACGTAAAACACTCATCCCAAAATGGATGGATGCCATTCTTAAAATCGAAAAATAATGCTGAATTCAAGAAACACTCTCTTACTTATTTTCTTTTGGATAGGAACATGCATGGTGGCGCAGGCCCAGCAAAAATATACTATTAGCGGTACCATCAAAGATTCGGGCTCGGGAGAAGAACTCATAGGAGTAACAGTGGAAGTGAAGGAATTACCCGGTGTGGGTGAAGCTGCCAATAACTATGGTTTTTATTCTATCACGTTAAATGAAGGCAATTACACCATTCTATATAACTACCTTGGATACAAAACCGATTCAATTAAAATTTCCCTGCATCATAATATAAAACACAATGTAAACCTTACATCGTCAGGTTCTGCTTTAGAAGAGGTAAATGTAAGCGCCGCCAAAGCAAATGCAAATGTTACAAGCGCTCAAACCGGCATGGTACAACTGGATGTAAAAGCCATTAGTAAGATACCCGTGTTCTTTGGTGAAAAAGATGTGCTGAAAACCGTGGAATTAATACCCGGGGTAGTATCTGCCGGCGATGGGGGCAATGGCTTTTATGTGCGAGGAGGCGCAGCCGACCAAAACCTGATATTATTAGATGAGGCTACGGTATATAATGCTTATCACCTGTTGGGTTTTTTCTCCGTTTTCAATTCCGACGCATTAAAAGATGTAACCTTATATAAAAGCGGAATGCCTGTAGAATATGGCGGACGTCTTTCTTCCGTAGAAGATGTGCGTATGAATGATGGCAATGATCAATCGTATCATGTAAGTGGCGGCATCGGATTAATTTCTTCCCGCTTAAACTTTGAAGGACCTATAAAGAAAGGAAAGGGTTCATTTTTAGTTTCGGGCAGAAGAACCTATGCCGATTTATTCCTGAAACTCTCATCAAACTCGAGTTTACGAAACAGCAGTCTATATTTTTATGATTTAAATGCAAAAGGTAATTATACACTTGGAGAAAACGACCGTATATACCTGTCAGGGTATTTTGGAAAAGATGCATTAGGAATTGACAATGTATTTGGCATTAACTGGGGCAATGCAACAGCAACGCTGCGCTGGAACCATATATTTGGCCCTAAACTCTTCTCAAATACTTCTTTAATATTTAGCAACTACAACTATAATGTGGATATTAATATAGCCAGTATTGACTTGGGCATACAATCTACCATACGGGATTGGAACCTGAAAGAAGAGTTTCAATACTACCCCAATTCAAAAAATAAGATAATTTTCGGATTTAGTTCTACCTACCACACCATCATTCCGGGCAATATAGTATCGCTCGACTCCAATGTTAAAAACACGAACATTCAAACCCGCTACGCCTGGGAGAATGCCGTATTTGCATCAGACGAATTTAAAGTAAGTGATCGGTTGAAATTTATGGCAGGTGTAAGGCTCACCTCATTTAGTTTGCTTGGCCCCGGTACGTTCTATACTTATAATTCCCAAGGTAATATTGCCGATTCAGCTAAATATTCAAGCGGACAGTTTGTAAAAACATACATAAATCCCGAACCGCGCTTCAATGCCACCTATATGCTAAATGAATCATCTTCTATAAAAGCATCTTACGACCGGAATGTTCAAAACATGCATTTGCTCTCCAATTCTACTTCAGCGAATCCGACCAACTTATGGATTCCGAGCAGCAATAATGTGCAACCTGAAATAGCCGACCAGGTCTCCTTGGGATATTACAAAAACTTTTTAGACAACAAATATGAATTTTCTGTTGAGACCTATTATAAGGTTATGCAGAACCAGATTGATTATAAAGACGGTGCACAATTAGAGTTAAATGAAAATGTAGAAAGTGAATTATTATTTGGACACGGCAAGGCTTATGGAGCTGAATTTTTCCTGAAAAGAAAGTATGGAAAACTAACCGGATGGCTTGGTTATACACTTTCTAAAACAGAATTACAAATACCTGGAATTAATAATGATGCTTGGTATCCGGCCACGCAGGATATTACCAATGCTGTAGATGTAGTAGCCATTTATGAACTGAATGAAAGATGGACATTCTCTGCTACATTTATATATAATACCGGCTACCCTGTTACCTTCCCGAGTGGAAAATATGAAGTAGATGGTAACGTTTTATATTATTACACATCGCGCAACGGCTACAGAATGCCTGCGTATGACCGGATGGATGTGGGTGCCACCTATAAATGTAAAAAGCATAAGCATTACCAGGCCGATTGGTCGTTCTCCATTTACAATGTTTACGACCGTTGGAATGCATACACCATTACATTTCAGCAAAATCCTAATAATCCGCAAGAGACACAGGCCTTACTTACTTCTCTCTTCGGAATAATTCCTTCCATATCCTATGATTTTAAATTTTAAAAACATAATGAAATATAGCCGGTTATTGGTCATTGGACTTTCGCTATTAACTATTAGTTGCCAAAAGGTAATTAACGTTGATTTGAATTCCACCTCGCCGGCTATTGTAATAGTAGGTAATATTAATGATCAACCGGGTCCGTATACTGTTACGCTCAATCAAACGGTTAACTTCAGCGACCCTAATTCATTCCCTCCTGTCAGCGGGGCGTTTGTAACCATTGCAGATAATACCGGCAATAAAGATACATTAACGGAAGTGAGCCCCGGAACATATCACACAAAAAAATTACAAGGTGTTATCGGGCACAGCTATTACCTTACTGTTACTGCTAACGGACTAACATACACTGCGTCCAGTACCATGCCACAGCTAGTGCCGTTCGATACACTTAGAGTGTATACATTGACTAATCCATTTAAAACCAAGGATACAGTACAATTTCCACAAGCCGGATTTAAAGACCCGGCCGCCGGAAATAATTATTATCGTTTTATAGAAACAAGAAATGATACCCTTCTTTCAAGAATATTTGTGTTAGACGACCAGTATTCAAGCGGATTATTTATCAACTATACCTTAAGGTCAGATACATCTTTGGCTATTGGCGACAGTGTGAAAGTTGAAATGCAATGCATCGATAAAGGAACGTATCAATATTTAAGCACATTTTATGTAGCCTCAGGCGGTACAACTGAGGTAACGCCTGCTAACCCGGTTTCTACTATTTCGAATAATGCGCTGGGCTATTTCAGTGCACACACATCAAGATACAGATCTATAAAAGTCCCCAATCAATGATGATAAAAACAAGCGAAAAACAGTATTCACTCATGAAAAACATTTTTACACTTTTCAGCCTGTTGCTAATTAGTTATAACGGTTATAGCCAGTCATCTTCCAAGACATTGACAATTGAACAATGCTATACCCTGGCACGGCAAAATTACCCCATGATTCAACAGGCTGGTCTGATTGAAAAAAGCAGGGAATACACGGTGGAAAATGCAGGAAAAGCCTACCTGCCCCAGTTTAGCATAAATGGACAGGCTACCTACCAATCAGCAGTTACCTCATTGGGAATAACCAACCTGGATATTCCCCATGTAATTGATGTTACTATCCCTACTCCATCTAAAGATCAATATAATATACATGGCGAATTGGACCAAACCATTTATGACGGCGGAGTGATTAAACAACAAAAAATGTCTGCTCAATCGGATGCAAACATCAGCCAGAAAAACCTCGAAGTTCAGTTGTATACCTTAAAAGACCGTGTGAACCAGGTGTATTTCGGCACATTGCTGATTGGGCAGCAACTGATACAGGATAGCCTTACCCGGAACGATATTCAAAATAGCATTGATAAGATGCAGGTTGCCGTAAATAACGGAACTGCACTAAAAAGCAGCCTCGATGAATTGCAAGCCGAATTGTTGCAGCAAGACCAGAATGAGATCAGCCTGAAAGCTTCACGCAAATCTTACCTGGATATGCTTGGCGTTTTGATTAATATGCCTTTGGATGAATCTGCGGAATTGGAAAACCCTGTTACTATTACCGTTTCCGACAGTATAAACCGTCCTGAGTTGGCATTATATGATATTCAAAAAAGAAGCTACGATGTACAGGATAGGATACTGGATGCACAAAACCGCCCCAAGTTCAGTTTTTATGTTCAGGGTGGATATGCCGACCCGGGCCTGGATGCATTTGATGTAAACTTTCAATGGTATTACATAGGTGGATTCCGCCTAAGCTGGAATTTCGGTGGTTATTATACACTTAAAAATCAACGCCAGCTTCTAAATATAGATAGGCAAACTACCGATTTGAATAAAGAGACTTTTTTATTCAATACGCGGATTACCATGAAGCAACAAGGTGCCGAGATTACCAAATTGCGGGAAATGCTTGTGAAGGATAATGATATTGTAGCCAAGCGCACAAGTATTAAAAATGTGTCGAAAGTTCAAATGGAGCAAGGCGCCATAACCGTGCACGATTATATTGGAGAATTAGATTCAGAAAACCAGGCCATACAAAACCAGATTCTCCATAAAACACAGCTATTACAGTCAGAATACAATTATCAAAATACAACCGGAAATTAAAAACTAATCACCCTTACTAATTAGAAAACACATTATATCATGATACATAAAAAAGCCATCGGGATAATTGCCATTGCAGCGCTAATTGCATCGTGCCACAACGCCGAAAATGACTGGGATGCAGCAGGCGCTTTTGAATCGGTAGAAACCATTGTTTCAACGGAATCTTCCGGAACCATTATGGAGTTTAATGTAGAAGAAGGGATGACCCTTCAGGCTAACCAGTTTGTTGGCTATATCGACAGTACCCAGCTCTACGATCATAAAATGCAGTTGGAAGCCCAAATTGCATCTACCATCAGTCAGACACCCAATATACCTGCTCAAATAGCTTCTATAGAAGCTCAGTTGGCCGATGCTGTGAAAAACCAGCAACGCATGCAAAATATGTTCAAGGCTAATGCAGCCACCCAACAACAATTGGATGATGCCAACACCCAGGTGGAAGTTTACAAAAAACAAATTGATGCAGAAAAATCTTCACTGGGCATTACCTCCACTACGTTAGCCAAAGATGTGGCCCCATTGCAACGCCAGATAGAACAGATGGATGACCAGTTGAAGAAATGCAAAATCATCAACCCCATCAAAGGAACCGTACTTACCAAATACAGTGAAGACCATGAAGTAACAAGTCCGGGTAAAGCGCTTTATAAAATTGCGCCCACCGATACACTTATCCTACGTGCTTATGTTTCCGGCGCACAACTCACGGAAGTGAAATTGGGACAAAAAGTAACAGTGCGTACCGATATGGGCTCTTCTCAATACAGGATGTATTCGGGTATTGTATACTGGATTTCGGATAAATCAGAATTTACACCGAAAACCATTCCGACAAAAGACGAACGCGCCGACCTGGTATATGCTATTAAAGTAAGAGTTCCAAACGACGGATATTTAAAAATCGGCATGTATGGAGAAGTGAAATTTTCTACCAGTAACCCATAAACTATTCTATTATGAATACTAACCCCGAATATGTACCCGGAACCTGCAACATTGGCCCAAAAGAGATAAAAGCTCGTAGAAATAGCGCCCTCATTTCTGCCCTTATAGGCCTTGTTTTAATTATACTATTGCTGGCAATTCATGCCGCTAAATTATGGAGGCTTACCTTGTTTCTCCCGGCTACTTCGGTTGGTGTTGGCTTCCAACAGTGGTACTTTCATTTTTGTGTAAACTTTGGATTAAGAGGAGTATTTAACTTCGGAGATATTGGCAAAACATTTACTGTTGAACAAAAAGAATATTACCAGAAAGACCGCGCCAAGGCATGGAGAATGATTAGCTTGGGAATACTGTTTGGCTTAATTGTAACCATCCTCTTTTATATTCTTCCCCTATAATCTTTACTGAAACAATGGATGCGATAACCGTAAATAATGTTACTAAAACATACAACAAGAAAACTGTTCTTGCAGTAGATAACATTTCATTTTCGGTAGGCAAAGGCGAAATATTTGGCCTCATAGGGCCCGATGGAGCAGGCAAAAGCACTATCTTCAGGATGCTTACAACGCTTCTGCTTCCTGATAGTGGTACAGCGACAGTAGGCGGCCTGGATATAGTAAAAGATTTTAAAGCCATCCGGGGTATTGTAGGTTATATGCCCGGCCGGTTTTCGCTTTACCAAGATTTAACAGTAGAAGAAAACCTTACTTTTTTTGCTACAGTATTTAATACAAGCATTGAAGAGAATTATGATTTGATCAAGGATATTTATGTGCAAATAGAGCCCTTTAAAGACCGCCGTGCCGGGAAACTATCGGGTGGTATGAAGCAAAAGTTGGCGCTGTGCTGTGCGCTCATCCATAAACCGGAGGTGTTGTTTTTAGATGAACCTACAACCGGTGTCGACGTGGTTTCAAGGAAAGAATTTTGGGACATGCTAAAACGCTTGAAGGCACAAGGTATAACCATTCTCGTATCTACTTCCTACATGGATGAAGCAACACTTTGCGACCGCATAGGACTTATATTAAATGGTAAAATGTTATCTATCGCATCTCCCGAAGATACCATTAATGCATATCCTGAAAAGCTCTATGCTGTTAAAGCAAATTCTATTTACCACTTGTTGCTCGATTTGCGGGCTTACGAAGGCACTATCAATTGCTACACATTTGGCGAGTATTTGCACATATCAATAACAAGCAATGAGGCAGAAGTGAGAAAATATTTAGAAGATAAAGGACATGAGAATATTGAAATTAAAGCAATCACTCCAACGGTAGAAGATTGCTTTATCCGATTATTGAAACATCAAGATGAACGAAATAGTAATAAAGACAAATAAGCTGACCAAACGCTTCGGCGATTTTGTGGCCGTGGATGAAATAACATTCGATGTTCACAAAGGAGAAATATTTGGTTTTTTGGGTGCCAACGGTGCGGGCAAAACAACCGCCATGCGTATGCTTTGCGGACTTTCAATACCCACCTCAGGCGAGGCTACAGTAGCAGGTTATGATGTTTTTAAACAACCGGAAGAAATCAAGAAAAACATTGGTTACATGAGCCAAAAATTTTCGTTGTATGAAGATTTAACTGTAAAAGAAAATATTGAATTCTACGGAGGCATTTATGGTTTAAGCAACAAGGAGATCAAAGAAAAGAGCACAGAACTTATTGACAAACTCGGACTGCATAATGAAGCAAAAAAACTAGTGTCATCATTACCTTTAGGATGGAAACAAAAACTTTCGTTTTCGGTGGCAATAGTACACACCCCTAAAATTGTATTCCTCGATGAACCTACAGGTGGTGTTGACCCTTCTATGCGTCGCCAGTTTTGGGATCTGATATATGAAGGAGCCGATAAAGGAATCACCATTTTTATTACAACGCACTATTTGGATGAAGCTGAATATTGTAATCGTGTATCTATTATGGTAGACGGAAAAATTGAAGCGCTTGATTCTCCGGCAGGATTAAGACAGACATACGAAGCAAAAACAATTGATGAGGTATTCTACAAACTGGCACGTAAAGCGAAACGCTCCGCTGATTAGTAGCTAATAGCCTTTAGCTATTGGCTTATGGCTTAAAACAAATAGAATGAAAAACTACAAAGAATTAAACATATGGAAAAGTGGAATTGAAATAGTCAAAGCGACTTATCAATTATCAAAGCTTTTGCCTGAGAGTGAAAAGTTCGGTATTATATCACAAATGAATAGGGCGGCTGTATCAATTCCTGCCAACGTTGCCGAAGGAAGTGGGCGTAATAGTGACAGAGATTATGTGAGATTTATTCAAATTGCTTTAGGTTCCGCATTTGAATTGCAAACTTATTTTATAATCATTGTAGAAATGAATTGGGTAAAAATAGATGAAATAGAAAAATGCCAGAAACTACTTGAGGAAGAAATAAAAATGATGCAAGCATTTATACGAAAACTATCTGAAAGCTATAAGCTATCAGCCAACAGCCAATAGCCATATTATGAAACAATTTTTATCATTCATAAAAAAAGAATTTGCCCATGTATTCAGGGACAGGAAAACACTTATCATGCTTTTCGGATTCCCTATCGTGCAAATTGTGCTTTTTGGCTTCGCACTTACCAATGAGCTTAAAAACGCCAATATTGTTGTAGTTGATAATGCTAAAGATCTAGCATCGCAGCAAATTATAGACAAGCTGCAAGGCAGTAAATTCTTCAATGTTCAAAAGGAAATAATGACACCATCTGCCATTGATGCGGCGTTTAAGGAGGGCAAAATAAAACTGGCTGTTGTATTTCCGGTTAATTTTAACACTGATCTATTGCACTTGAACAAGGCATCTATACAAGTTATCGCCGATGCTTCCGACCCTAATACGGCACAAACACTTACCAATTACGTTATCTCAATAGTAGGCGATTACCAGGCACAGCTCTCCCCTACTTCACAAGTACCTTACACCATTCAGCCTGAAGTACGCATGCTCTATAATCCTGACCTGAAAGGGGCCCCAAACTTTGTCCCCGGTGTCATGGCAATGGTATTATTACTTGTCTGTGTGATGATGACTTCGGTATCAATTGTTCGTGAAAAAGAAATGGGTACCATGGAAATTCTGTTAGTATCTCCGGTTAAACCTCTTATGGTTATTGTAGCGAAAGCTATCCCTTATCTTGTACTATCTATCGTTAACCTGTGCGTTATACTTTTATTAAGCGTCTATGCGCTTGACGTGCCGGTTAAAGGCAGTCTTATTCTTCTTTTAGGCGAAAGCACGCTACTTATTATAACAGCGCTTGCACTGGGCTTGCTTATTTCTACCATTACATCTTCTCAGCAATCGGCCATGTTTGCATCCATGCTCGGTATGATGCTTCCTACCATGTTGCTCAGTGGATATTTATTCCCTATAGAAAATATGCCCGTTGTGTTGCAGGTTATTTCCAATATTGTCCCAGCACGTTGGTATTACGTTATTGTAAAAGCCATTATGTTGAAAGGGCTTGGCTTCTCTTTTATATGGAAAGAAACATTGATTCTTGCCGGCATGGCGGTATTTTTTACAGCTCTGAGTCTTAGAAACTTCAAAATACGTTTAGAATAATGAGAGCGCTCCGATTTTTATTACAAAAGGAATTCCGGCAAATGTTCCGTGATAAGGGATTTACCGGCAGGCTCTTCATTGCGCCTGCTATCCAGCTTATCTTGTTACCTATGGCAGCCAACTATACCATTAAAAATATCAACATAGCTATAGTTGATCACGACCACTCTGTAACTTCACAAAAACTTTCCCAAAAAATATTGTCGTCGGGCTATTTTAAATTAGCTGATTATACCGATTTTGATTCGAGAGCAAATAAATTGATTGAAAGCGATAAAGCGGATCTTGTACTTGAAATCCCCAATAAATTTGAGCGAAACCTGATTACTGACAACACGCAGAAAACAGGCATCGAAGTAAATGCAATTAACGGAGTAAAAGCAAGTATAGGGTTTGGATATTTAAGCGGTATTATTTCAGATTTTAATAACGACCTCCGCGCCACTTGGGTGCAGCCCGAGCGAACAAACCCTTTGCCTACCATTAGTGTGGAGCCTTCTTTCTGGTATAACCCGCTTTTAACCTATTATATCTTTATGGTGCCTGCTATATTGGTATCGCTTGTTACGGGCGTTGCAGGGCTTTCGGCTGCTTTTAATATTGTAAAAGAAAAAGAAATTGGCACCATTGAACAAATCAACGTGACCCCCATTAAAAAATATGAATTTATTTTAGGAAAACTTATTCCTTTTTTAGCAGTAGGCGGTGTTGTTTTCACCGTGGGATTGCTCATTTCATGGATTCTTTATGGTATTCTCCCTTTGGGAAATATTGCAGTGCTGTACCTATTTTTATATGTATTTCTTTTTGCCATACTCGGCTTCGGGTTGCTTATTTCCACCTATTCCGAAACGCAGCAGCAAGCCAACTCTATTATGTTTTTATTCATGATGGTATTTAATATGATGAGCGGACTTTATACACCTTTCGACAGTATGCCTGGCTGGGCGCAATTTGTATCGCACCTATTCCCCATAAGTTATTTTATAGATGTAATGCGCATGGTAGTGATTAAAGGTAGCGGGCTGCACGATATTCGCATCCACATATTATGTGTATTTCTCATCGGGCTTGTATTGAACACCTGGGCGGTGCTCAACTACCGGAAAACATCCTAGAAGTGTTATATTTACCGCACTATGGCGGTTTCCGATACTAAAAAACAGAACCTTCTTTCCAACAAGTGGTTTCTTCCGCTGTCGGTTGCCATTATTTGTTTCGTAACAATTTCACTTTACGACAAGTCTATAAAAAACGATTACCTCGACCTGGATGATATGACCATCATCGTAAGGAATTACAATTTTATCAAAGACTTTTCAAATGCCGGGCAGGCCTTTAAACAGGGCGTTTTCCAGGTACAAGGGGAAACAGATACACTTACCTCCTACTATCGCCCCATGGTAACCTTATCTTTTATGGCAGATTCGTATATCTCCCCAAAAAAATCTGAATACCCCATTCCGGCGCCTTATATACGCGACAATATTTTTTATCATGTAGTGGCCTGTATCCTGCTATTGTTCCTCTTGCTCCAACTTAAAATCCCTCCTTTACCCTCGCTTGCCCTCTCACTTATTTTTGCTGTTCATCCTTTATTAAACCAGGCCGTAGCCTGGATACCCGGCCGGAACGATTCCTTGCTCACCATTTTTATTCTTGCCTCTTTTATCTTCCTGTTAAGATACCTGAAGACAAAAAAAACATGGCTTATAACACTCCATATTTTCTTTTTTCTATTGGCACTTTTCACTAAGGAGAATGCTGTGATGTTTATTCCCGTTTTATTTATTTACCTCCGCTTTATACAAAAAGAAAAGATTGCCGTAAAAACCTATTTAGCGCTTGGAATCACTTATGTGCTATGTATTCTTCCATGGCTTGTTATGCGGCACATCGCACTCGCTACCAATGCTGACCGCTCCACACTTTCAGCCGTTATAAAAACAATGGCATCCAATAGCCCATTTTTTATACTCTATATATCCAAATCTATTTTGCCATTCAACCTATCCGTCATGTCGGTTGCTGCCGATACCAATTATTTTACCGGGCTGCTTGCCATTGCATTGCTGCTGGCGGGAATATTACTCAGCCGGCAAAAGAACCTGCATTTAATCATCTTCGGTATAACCTGGTTCCTGCTTTTTCTTGCCCCTTCCTTCTTTTCAAGTTTCAGCGGATTGGAGCATAGGGCCTACCTTCCACTGTTAGGAGTATTCCTGGTTGTTTCGCAATTTGATATTATTAAACAGGCCGATTTCAACGATAAATCATCCTCATCTAAACTGGGTATAGCCTTGTTGGGATTCATCTTTTTATTATTTTTTGCCACTTCTTTTAAACGGCTTTCCATTTTCGAAAACAGGTATGCTTTCGACCAAAGCGCTATGGAGGGCTCGCCCACTGCCTTGCTTCCCTGTCTTTACCTGGCTGCCCATTACGAGCAGGAAAAAATGTACGATAAAGCTATCGATGCTTATAGCCAAGGCCTGGCAAGAGATTCTACATACGATTTAACCTACCTTAACATGGCAGGAGATTACATTCGCCTGAAAAACTTTAAAGAAGCTGAAAAAATATTGCGGTTAGATATCCGCAGGAGTCCCAATAATAGTTTGACTAATTTCAACCTGGGGCTGGTAGTGTTCCAGGGCGATACCAATTATTCCGAAGGGGTTCGTCTGTGGAAAAAATCCATTGCGCTTGATTCGAACTTTGCTCAGCCCTACAAAGTGCTTTCACAGTATTACCAAGCTTTAGGCGATAGCTCTAATGCCATTTTATATAGAAATTTTTATTTAAAAAAGAGGGTGCAATAAGGGTAACCTAAGCTATGTTGGGTTTCTTTCATTTTGCGTTCTGAATTTTGCACCCTATTTTGAAAAAAAGGGAAAAATCTAATTGCAACACTTTTCGCGGTATCAGGAAGTACCATATTCTATTCTATTAACTGATATGCAATTACTTATGCATGCAACACGAAAAGTGTGTAGTGTTGCAATTAGTTGGTCAATACAAATGCCAGGTATATGGGAGGCAAAATTTTGTTATAGCAAAGTACATTATTATTAATATTAAGTGGGGGAAAAGGGGGACGGGGTAAAGAATAATAAATTATTGCCCCAATCTCGCTTTTATCTGCGAAATATTAGTTTGCAAACTATTAATATTATCCTGAATATGTTCAATCTCTAAGGTCTTACTTCTTATTTGAGAATTCTTTTCAGCCTCTGTTCTTCCAATGCGAAAACCTTGTATCTCACTTAATTGGTTCCTTGCTACCTGAAGGTCTGCAATTCTACTTTCTAATTGTTGCTGACATGCTCTCAGATTGGTCACGTCAGCATCATGTTGTTGTGCATTTTGTGCAGCTGCTCGTACAATTGAATCATCACGATGTTTTTCCACAACTGCTTCATGCTGTTGCTTAGCTGCATCAATTTGTTGTTGCTGTTGTTGTGCACTTTGTGCGGCTACTTGTGCAATTGAATCATCATGATGCTTTTGCGTAGCCGCTTTTTGTTCAGCATTAGGTCCGCATGAGATAAGAAGTAGACAAAATGCAAAAACCGATAGAAATTGTATTTTTTTCATAACAATTTATTATTTTTATGAAACAAATATAACAATCTTATTAAAGTAAGCTATTGCTTCTAAAAATAAGCCGTCCCGATAGCTATCGGGATGTGCCGTTATTATTGTGTATTATTGGGATGCTGAAACAAGTTCAGCATGGCGACTCATATCTTATAGCTTATCTCTTATAACTATTTACAAATGAAGCCCACGCCTTTTATTCTTTATGCCGGGCATTCGGCTATATTGTTTGGACTGGTATTCTTTCCCCGCTTTATAGTGGTGCTGTTTATGCTTACCCGCAAAGGCAGGGGCTGTTATTATTAATAACAAAAAAATAATAAACACTCTCATCAAAGGGTAGTATTTTCTTATACTCGTTCAGGTATCTTTATACAGCAAATGTAATAATACAATTAAACTATCATTACTATTGTTCAAAATATAACGTTATGTTTATATTTCTGGTATAGCACTGCTGTTAAGCTTTTAGCTCTTACCTAATATCAACTTACAGATTTGAAAATTAAAAAGACAGCAGCAGTAGTCAATACCAGGCTTATTAAGCCTACAATACAAAGCAGGAGTATACGTTTCCGCCTGGGCATTTCAGGGGGCAGAAGATAGTCGGCAATTACGGTAAGTCCTATGGCAAAAACAGGCACCAGAAACAGCATTTTCATATGGAACCCTTCATAAATCTTTCGGCAAATATACGTATGTTACAGGTATCCTTTGCTTTATACCATTTTAGTTATCAGCTAAGGTTAAAAGAAGTTAAAAACTTGTGGCTTTATATCCGTACGGAAAATAAATGTTATTTTCACGCCAAATACCTATTTACTTACTATGACTATCGACTTAAATCTTGAAAAAAGATTTACCAAACTCAATAATATAATTGGGTGGTTTGTTTTTGTAATTGCAGCCACCGTTTACTGGAAAACCGTTGAACCTACCGTTAGTTTCTGGGATTGCGGCGAAAACCTTTCTATTTACTATAAGCTCGAAATAGGCCATCCACCCGGCGAACCTTTTTTGCAACTGCTACAGCATTGCATTTCGCTGCTTAGTTTTGGCAATGTGCATGCTGTTGCGCCAATTATAAACAGGGCCTGCTCTACCTATTGCGCCCTCTGCATTTTATTCCTGTTTTGGATCACTACCTTTTTTGCTAAACGTATTTATTCCCGTTATGGAGCGCTAACCGAAGGGAAAATGTATGCCATACTGGGTGCAGGCTTTGTTGCCGCCACATCATTCACCTTTGCCGATTCGTTATGGTTTTCTTCTACCGAAGCCTCCGTATGGGCCATGTCGGCTTGTTTTACAGCGCTTATGTTTTGGTGTTCCACCAAATATGCCCGTGCTACCGACCACAGCGAAAGATGGATCATCCTGTTAGCTTTTTTAGTAGGACTTGCTATTGGGGTGCATTTCCTTTGCCTGCTATTTATTCCGGCTTCTGTTATATTGTATTTCCTTAAAAATAATCCCGACGAATTACGTTCAGCCTGGCTTTCGAAGCTGCTATCACCCTTCATAAAAAACAAACGCAAACAAGTAGGTGTAGCCGGACTGATTATGGGCACCGTAGTTTTAGGTAGTGTAAAAGCCATTATAATTCCCGGTATTATCGGGTTGGCAAGCTGGTCCGAATTATTTTTTGTCAATATCATCGGGCTCCCTTTCAATTCCGGAATATTAATTTATTTGCTGATGCTCGGAGTGTTGGGCGCATGGGGACTTAGCTATACAAAGAAAAAAAATAAAGCCGGATGGAATACAGCTATCCTCTGCGGTATGGTATTGATACTGGGATATTCCACCTATGGAATATTAATGATTCGCGCCAACGCATTTACTCCCTTAAATGAAGACAGCCCCAGCGATCCTATGTCGTTAAATGATTATCTCGATAGGAAGCAATATGGTACATGGCCGCAATTATATGGCCAATATTATACGGCAAGCCCTACCGGATCAAAAGAGGGTGGCCCTGTATATGCAAAAGATGAAAAAAAGGGTAAGTATATAGTGATAACCAAAACAGAAGTTGCCACTTACGATCCGGATATGTGCACTGTTTTACCACGTATGTTTGACCCTTCGCAGGGACGACCCAGGGGATATAAAAATTGGGGAGGCGATGCCGTGGTGAAAGTAAAAACAACCGGGCAGGATGGGCAACCTACATTTGCCGATTGCCCTACGTTTGGAGATAATGTACATTTCTTTTTTAACTACCAGGTTGGCTTTATGTTCTTCCGGTATTTTTTATGGGATTTCTGTGGACGGCAAAACGACCTTGCGGGGGAAGACCCTGCAGATAACCTCCACGGAAACTGGATTACAGGCATTCCTTTTCTTGATAACATAAGGGCTCCACAACAAAACATGCCCGCCGAACTGGCTAATAACAAAGGAAGAAGCGTAATGTACGGACTGCCTTTAATACTTGGCCTGCTTGGCATGGGTTTCCAATTTATGAAAGACAAGCGCAACGCTATTGTGGTGGCAACATTATTTTTGTTCACTGGGCTTGCCATTGTATTATACCTCAACCAGCCGCCTTACCAACCCCGTGAAAGAGATTATTCCTATGTAGCATCCTTTTTCGCTTTTGCAATATGGATAGGGCTTGGAGTACTCGGGTTATTTGAACTTTTTTCAAGATTAGCCAAAACACAAAAAAGCGGAGTAGCTATTGCCGCCACTGTGGTTGCATTAATAGTGCCAGTAGTGATGGCCCGCGCCGAATGGGCCAGCCACGACCGCAGCGGACGTTATACTTGCCGCGACCTGGCGATTGACTATTTGCAGTCGTGTCCTCCAAACGCTATTTTATTCACCGATGGCGATTGCGATACATTCCCTCTTTGGTATGCGCAGGAAGTGGAAGGAATACGAACCGACGTGCGAGTTTGTAATTTAGAATTGATGGGCATGGCCTGGTATGTTGACCAGATGAACCATAAAGCCTACGAATCGGACAGGCTGCCTTTTTCGCTTACCCACGACCAGTACAGGGAAGGAACCCGTGACTATTTATATATGGCTCCCAATGTTAATCCCAGTTATAAAGCAGGGACCTATTACGACCTGAAATCGGTTATAAACTTTATAAAAAGCAACAACCAGGATGATATGGTCGATTTGGGTGACGGAAAATCACATAACTATTTCCCAACCAACACTTTTTCACTGAAGGTTGATAAGGAACAAGTACTGAAAAGCGGAGTAATACCTGCATCTATGAAAGACAGTATTGTTTCGGAAATTGATTTTAAAGTACCGGGAAGTTTGCTTGAAAGAAATAGGATCATGATGCTCGATGCCATTGCGCACAACGATTGGAAAAGACCTATCTGCTTTGCTACTACCCTGCCCCAGGATAATTACCTCGGCCTTGAAAAATATTTGCAATCAGAGGGATTGGTTTATCAGTTAGTTCCTGTGATGAATACTCTTGAAAATAGTGTAGAAGGTCATAGGGCAGCTACCGATATCTCGTACGATAATATCATGCATAAATTCCAGTGGGGACATATGAGCTCGGGGGTTTACCTTGATGAAAATATACGAAGAATGGCAGCGGACCTGCGCGTGGAAAGCGGTTTCCTGGCGGCGCAACTGGCCCATGAAAACAAAAGAGATTCTGCCGTAAAAATACTTGACCTTGTAACAGATTCTATACCCGAAAAAGTAAGCCCCTACGATTATTTTGAAACCCTTATTGTGCAAGATTATTATGAAGCTCATGCTTACGATAAAGCCAATAAGCTTTCACAAAAAATATTCGGTAATTTTGAAACTTGGGTGAGGTATTTAAAAACACTCGACCCTGAAAATCAAAAGTATTATGCCGGACAATTACAGAGTGACGAAAATATATTGGAAAACCTGGCCTACCTGGCTAAACAAAACGGACAGATACAGTTAGATACGGATTATGAAGCCCGTTTAAATAAAATGCACGAGCAGGGATTATTATAAGCTGATAGCTTCATCTTATTGGCTTAAACTCCCTTTCTGTTTTTGTCCATCTTATTGGTGGAAAAGATTTTAATAAATGACGTTCGGAGGGATTACGTAATTTGCTTACGATTCCTTCCTTAATGATACATTCATAAACAATATCCCAACCCGGGAGCACAGGATCCTCTTGCAGCCAATGAGTATAAGTGGCCTCATTGCACCACACAGGCAGTTTTTGCATGGCTCTGCGATGTGCTTCCGAATTCCTGAAGCTTTTCATATCTGCGTCTTTTTCCCACAATGTGAGTGTCCAGAAAGTAAAACCTTTATCCATTAATTCCTTTCCCATCCTAAAACCGGCGGTGATGCGCAGTTGTTTTACAGATGCCCCATTGGCAGATATAAAACCAGGCAAATACCTGAAAGAACTTAATTTAAGCCTCGTAGCAGATATAAAGTACATGTTTTGATAATAAAAGAGAAAGTTATATCTACAAAAATATGAATTACGCTGTACTAAACAAAACAACTTGCAGCCGGCATTATAACAAGGTTACCCATAGCATTTTGGAAGTTTATTACTACCTTAGTGCTTTGATTTGCAATCGATATTTTAAAACAAAACCATTATGGATAGGGAAATAACCAAACATTACAGCAACGGGGAGGTAACTATAGTATGGCAAAATCACCTTTGCCAGCACTCGGGAGTTTGTTTTCGCGGCTTACCCGAAGTATTTGACCCGCGCAAAATACCGTGGATTGAACAACATAACAGCACCACTGAAAAAATAGTGAACCAGGTAAAGCAGTGTCCCAGCG
>Ga0207002_1041_pt2 | contig 25698 bp, 16 predicted proteins | sample Alteio_BWMinCont_88_FD_153473 | JGI IMG/M metagenome (GOLD analysis project Ga0207002, IMG submission 153473) | Enriched cells from forest soil in Barre Woods Harvard Forest LTER site, Petersham, Massachusetts, United States -... | ecosystem: Environmental > Terrestrial > Soil > Temperate forest >...
TTACCCGGATTGATACTTGAAGCGTATGACGCTAAAAAACAGGTGGTTTTTAAGTTTGATGGTATCGAAGATGTCAGCAAAATGGCAGCGCCCACAAAAACTGCAAATGAGCCGCCACCGCCACCCGGTGGCATAAAGCTTATAGGCATGGATGCTGCAGATGAAGACCCCAGGCTGATAGCATTACCGGCAGACGTCATTAAAACCACCGAACCCGAATTTGCAAAGCTAAAAGAAGCGATGGACAAAGACCCCAATGCCTTTTTGCAATCGGCAACGGCAGGTTCGGGCGCCCATATGTCAATGTCAGTAAAGCCGGGCCCGCGTCCGGTAGAGAACAACCCGATAGAATTGTCCGAAAAGAAATGAGCCGGGCTATTAAATTTCTTTTGGTATTTGTTTTCTGCGCTGTGTTTTCAGCAAATTGTTTTGCCCAAAGTATAAATGGCACAGTTACTGATAGTGTCGGCAACGCTGTGCCTTATGCAACAATCAACCTTAAAAATGGCAGCAACCTAATTATTGCTTACGCCATAAGTAATAATAAGGGCTTATACCAGTTGGAGGTACCGGAAGGCATTGGCTCAACAAATTTGTTAGTCGAGGCAAGTTGCATAGGATATAAAAAACAAAGCAAAACCATAAGCGATTTTTCTGCGCCCGTTAATTTTGTGCTGTCCACCGAGGTTAACCAGTTAAAGGCGGTTATTGTCAAAGATAAGCGGCCGTGGCTGAGAACAAGCGGCGATACTTTAGGTTATAAGGTATCCGATTTTAGTAGCCCGCAAGACCGGGTGATTGGCGACGTAATTAAAAAACTGCCCGGAATTTCGGTAGCGACAGACGGAACAATCAGTTATAACGGTAAAAATATCTCCAACCTGTACATCGGCGGGGACAATTTGCTGGATGATAAATATAACATTGCCACCAATAGCATACCCCAGGGCGTAGTTGACCAGGTGCAGGTAATACAAAACGATCAGCATATAAAAATGCTGCAAAATAAAGTAGTGAGCGACGATGTGGCACTGAACCTCACCATAAAAAAAGGGGCAAAGCTGCAACTGGTTGGCCAGGAAAGCCTTGGCGCAGGCCTGCCGGGTAATTACGACGAGGACCTTAACGCGATGATGTTTAAGGATGCCTATAAAGCCATAAACAACCTGAAAGGCAACAATGTTGGCGATGACCTTGCAAACGACGTGGTATCGCATAATATTTCCGACTATTTGCAAAAAATTGACAATAATTTGCCAACTACTTTGCTGTCATTAGGCGCAGTCCCCGATCCCAACCTGCTGCAAAACAGGTACCTGTTTAACCAGTCGGGCATCATAAACGCAAACAACCTGGTAAACCTTAAAAAAGGGGAGCAATTACGGATTAATTTTTATTACCTGCACGATACCCAGCAGCAGGATTATAAAGAGCAGACACAAATTTACTTACCGGGCGATACTGTAAAATATACAGAGACCGAGAAAAATAAGTACCGCCCCGATATTTTGCATGGCCAGTTTACGCTGAACATCAATAAAGACAAATATTACCTTGATGATAAATTGATTACTGATTACAGCCAGAAAAACTATTATTCGGCCCTGAATACAAACGGCATTGCTGTTAACCAGGCTTTAAGTGACAATACAATGGATTTCTCCAATGAACTTAACTACATGCAATCGCTGAAATCGAATAATATTTTTGAGGTTTATTCCTATATCAATCATACCAACGAACCCGAAAACAGGATCATCGAACCAAATTTCAGTCCGGGTATATTTAACAACGGCGCTGTATACAATCAATTGGCGCAAACCGTTAATATCCCAACATGGTTTACCAATAATTACTTATCGTTTAAAATTCCATCCAATTACATCACACAAAGTTTCAAGGCCGGCTTCCTTGTGCAGGCGCAAACACTTGAGTCGGAACTGAGCGCGGTGCAGCTAAGCAATAGCAGCAATTTGGTGTCCGATAGTTCATTAAACCATTTAAACTGGTCGAGAAGAAAAGTTTATGCAGAGGCCGCTTATGACCTGCCGGGAAAAATCCTGAAAATAACCCTAAACCTCCCACTTAGCTTGCAGCAAATAAACTATGCAGATAGCTTATATAACCTTAACAAAAGCTTAACCCGTTTGTATTTTAACCCGAGGCTGTTTGTTAAATACCAGGTAGCCGTCGAAGACTATTTCAGCTTTCTTTACAATTACCGCAATGACATAGGCAATATACAGGATGTGTATCATGGCTATATTCTAACTGATTACAACACATTTTACGCCAACAACGCCGGTCTTACCCAAAGTAAAAACCAGCTTGCTGCTTTCGGGTTTAATTACCGTAAGGCGCTTACCCTCTTTTTCTTCAGCATCAATACTTCGTTCAATCATATTTTGGCCAATAATATTTCATCCGGTGTTATTACCAGCAATTTTCAGCAGCGCATTGTGCTTCCTTTTGAAAATGCAACCAACGCCTGGACTGTTAACGGCTTCATCAGCAAATACGACTTTGCACTGCGCACAACTTTCAGCGGCGGCGTGCAATGGCAATCAAACAGCTCAAACCAGATATTGAACAATACTTTACTGCCTTACAATACCATTTCAACAACCCTGAATGCAAGCGCCGAAACAAAAGTAAGCGATCGGATTACCTTTAGTTATAAAGCCTATCTCAGCCAAACCGGCAGCAGCTCTCCGGTCGGCGTTGCGGGCTATAGCGTTAAACAACTGGTGCAGCAGGCCGCGATAAATTACAACCCGGCTGAAAACGTGTTTTTTAAACTTTCGGGTGATGATTACTATACTTATCAGCAGGGAAATGACCTGAAATACTTTTTTGCCGATGCATCTATAAAATTCCATCTCAATAAACTAAAAACAGATGTGGAACTTAGCGCCCTTAACTTTTTGAATGTTAAAAATTACAGCTATCTCAATTTATCGGCCAATACATTTACAGTCAGTTCGTATACTTTGCCGGGGAGGATTGTGATGGTTAAATTGATGTTTAATATATAAAGCCTTTTAAACTGTGCCCAAAAAAGCAACCAATTTCTCCACAGCAATTGCCCTGTGGCTGATCCTGTTTTTTTCATCCAAACTCATTTCCGCAAAAGTTATATTGTATCCGTCAGGCTGGAAGATGGGGTCGTAACCAAAACCTTCGCTGCCGGTACGTTCGCGGCGGATGACACCTTCAACAGCGCCTTCAAAAAAATGCTCCTGTCCGTTCCATATCAGCGAGATCACCGTACGGAAACGTGCCTTACGATTTTCGGTTGAGCCTAATTTTTCCAGTACCTTATTAATGTTGGCTTCATGGTCGCCTTGCTTCCCGGCGTAACGTGCTGAATAAACACCCGGCTCACCATTTAAAGCATCGATCTCTAACCCGCTATCATCGCCAAAGCAATTCAAATGGTATTTATGATAAATGTAATTGCTTTTTATGGATGCATTTTCGCTGAAGGTTAACCCGGTTTCGGCAATGTCATCATAACAGCCAATATCGTCCAGGCTTAATAATTTTATGCGCCCCTTAATTTTAGCAGCTACTTCCTTTAGTTTATGCTGGTTATTAGTTGCAAAAACCAATTGCTGCATCACAGTTGCTTCATTTGTTCCCAAAAGGCTTTTTTATTTTCATTGTTGTCCATCATCTCATAAAAACTGAAACTGAATAAGGTATTACAATCATTTAGTTGCTGCGCCTTGTTAAGGGTAAGCGGCCCAATGCCAATTGGCAGCGCCGGTTGGCCAAGCAATAGCAGTTTTTTAGGTTTAAAAAAATCCATCAATTGCACAATCGTTGCATCTGCGTATTTTGCCCTGTTAAAAATTGCAGTATCGTCCACACTAAAATCCAAGCGTTTAAGTATGCTTTCCAACGCTGTAAAATGTTTATCGTCTATAAATTTCTGTTCGGGGTAATGTACGATGATCAGGAAACTCTTTTTATTACCTCCCATAAAATTGAAGTTATCCGACTGAGTTTCTGCAACAGGCTGAGGCTCTTTATAAGCGGTAACCGGCGTTTTGTCTTTATTTAACAGGTAAAGCTCGTCCGGCATGATAAAACTAAAAGCAATCGGGTTTTCAATTTTCATTGGATGATCTCTTTTACCCCCTCTGTCTCCTTCGTCGGCATCTCCCCCTAAGTTTAGGGGGAGAATGGATGGGGTAACTTTAACAAATTTTAACCAAAAATAGCTAAACAGTTTGAAGCATTATCGGCATATTCGCACAATTATAGCCTGCATAAATTAAATCAGCTTAGTTATACTGCTATAATTGATAAATTTTACCGAAATTCGGAGCTTTTAAACCCGATACATCGGGTAGCATAATTATTATAATGTACATGAAAAAGTTTGGGATAGCCATTTTAAGTATTGTTTTGTTTATATCAGCAGTTAGGGCACAGACAAAGGCCACGGATACAACAGCAAAGCCGCAGGGGCGTACACATACGCTTGATAAGATAGTGGGAGTTGTAGGAAGTAGTATTATACTTGAATCGGATGTTGAAATGAAATACCAGTTGCAATACCTTGCCCAGGGTAATCCGCCAAACCCTGATATTAAATGCCAGATACTGCAAGGTTTACTGACACAAAAATTATTAGCGCAACAGGCAGTTATTGATAGTATTGATGTAAAAGATGATGAAGTTGATGCCGATGTTGACCGCCGCATGCGGGGAATGATACAAAGAGCAGGCGGACAGGACAGGCTTGAGCAATTTTTAGGGCGGTCGGTTATACAATACAAAGACGAGATACGCCCCGACCTTAAGGAGGAACTTGTCGCCCAAAAAATGCAGCAAAAAATCACCACCAACGTTAATACTACCCCCGAAGATGTTAAAAATTTTTTCAACAAAATACAAAAAGATAGTTTACCAACTTTTAACAAAGAAGTAGAAGTGGGCGAGATTGTATTTAATCCAAAGCTTAACAATGCCGAGAAAGAAGCATACCGCCAGAAAGCCGAAGATCTGCTAAAAAGAGTCAAAGCCGGAGAGGATTTTTCGGCATTGGCACGCCTGTACTCGCAAGATCCGGGTTCTGCGCCTCAAGGCGGCGACCTTGGTTTTAATGACCGCAGTACATTTGTCAAAGAGTTTACCGCATGGGCTTTTAAGTTAAAAGCCGGTGAAATTTCACCCGTATTTGAAAGTGATTTCGGTTTTCATTTTTTACAGGTGGTAGAAAGGCGGGGCGAGCAGGTACATGTGCGCCATATTTTAATTGTACCTGTAACTACCCAGGCAAGTTTAGACAGGGCCAAAGCCAAAGCTGACAGCGTTTACGACCAGATGATGCATAACAAAGGGATAGATTTTTCGACCATGGCGGCTTATTATTCGGACAATAAAGACACTAAATATAATGGAGGGATGATGCTAAACGCCGACAATGTGGATACCCGTACAACTTTTATCCCTACCGACAGGCTCGACCCGCAGGTTGCGCTTGCCGTCGATACGATGAAGGTGGGGAGCATTTCCAAACCGCAATTGTTTACCGGCCAGGATGGAAAAAAAAGCTATAAAATATTGTATCTGAAATCAACCACCAATGCCCACAAGGCTAACCTGGAGCAGGATTATCCCAAAATAAAAGAATACGCCACAAACGATAAGATCAATCGTACAGTAAGTGAGTGGTTCCAAAAAAAGAGAAAGCTAACATTTATTAAAATTGACCCGCAGTATCAATCATGCCCTTCATTAAAGGGATGGTCAACCCCTGCAACTATTGCTGAACTTAAACCTTAAAATATGCAACACCAGTCGGATGTGGAAGCTGCTGATGCTTTAAGGCAGGCTTATCAGCAAATTAGCGCTGAAATAGCGAAAGTTATTATCGGCCAGGAAGAGGTAGTTAAGTTCGTGCTCATTTCTATTTTTAGCAATGGGCATTGCTTACTTGTTGGTGTTCCGGGCCTGGCAAAAACCTTATTGGTTCAAACCGTGGCACAAGTGCTCGACCTCGACTTTAAACGGATACAATTCACCCCCGACCTGATGCCATCGGATATTATAGGCTCAGAAATATTAGGCGAAGACCGGAACTTTAAATTTATACCAGGCCCGGTATTCGCTAACATCATCCTTGCCGATGAAATTAACCGCACCCCGCCAAAAACACAGGCTGCCTTGCTGGAAGCTATGCAGGAAAAATCAGTTACTGCAGCAGGGGTCTCCCACCTGCTTGCAAAACCATTTTTTGTTTTGGCTACACAAAACCCCATTGAGCAGGAAGGCACTTACCCCTTGCCCGAAGCTCAACTGGACCGTTTTATGTTTAACGTGTATTTAGATTATCCGTCGTTTAAAGAAGAACTACAGGTAGTTAAAAACACAACAAGCAGCGTACACCCCGAAGTTAATAAGCTATTAAATGCCGAACAGATCATTTATTTTCAGCAACTGGTACGCAATATACCTTTAGCTGATAATGTGCTCGAATACGCAGTAAAACTGGTTGCAAAAACCCGCCCGGGTGGTGAACATGCCGCACCGCAGGTTAAACGCCTGCTCAACTGGGGCGCCGGCCCGAGGGCATCACAATTCCTGATCTTAGGCGCCAAATGCCATGCTGTTATGAACGGAAAATATTCTCCGGATATTGAAGATGTGAAGGCCATTGCAAAACCAATATTAAGGCACCGCATTGTACGCAGCTACCACGCCGAAGCCGAAGGATTATCAACCGACGATATTATTGAGCAGTTGTTTTGAATTGGTTCATTAGTTCATTGGTTCATTAGACTATTGGTTGGTTATTGACTGCTTGGCCGCCAATGTTGGTGTTGTCACCAAATTCCTGTCCGCTTTCTTTAGCGCCAAACTTTCCAGTGCCTCTTCCTACCCTGCAACCCCCTGCAAAAGCTCAATAATTTCAGGATTATCACCGGCAAAACGGGTTTAGGGGGTGATAATTTTTGCGATTTTCCCGGCTAAATGCACTTGGGGGGTGATAATTTTTGCGATTTTCCCGGCTAAATGCGTTTAGGCGGTGATAATTTTTGCGATTTTCCCGGCTAAATGCGTTTAGGGGGTGATAAAAATTTATACCGAAATTGATTTAAACAATTGTATATCAGTCAAATATATTAAAAATTTCAAAGGATGTCAAAAAAATTGGTTAAAAAATTGGGTTGCGGCGGTTTATTTTGTTGATGTGCCTGTACAAAGTACTCCTGCGTCCGGGACAGGCATGGAAGAGGAGATAAAATTAGTGGGTTAGATTTGATCAAATATAGTGAATTTTTGGGGGAATTGCAAAGGGAGGCGAGTTATTAGAGATTTCTGATTTAAGGTTGATTGTGGAAATTTTTAAAGGAAAATTCTTAAATAAATATTATATTTTAGCTAAATTCTTAATGTAAAATTTAAAGTATCGTATGCTGCTTTACTTATGGCAGTTAAGAATAATAACGTCAGTAACTTAAAACTCAAAAGTGAAAAAAGGGCTAAAACTTATAGACAATTCTACTGGCGAATATCAACTTGGGAATATTTTAAAGGAATTGATAAAAGACGATTCTTATTCTCAAATTGCAATTGCAACGGGATACTGGGATTTACCTGGGATGGTGGAAATTTATGATGAACTGAAAACGTTTTTGGAAAGGGAGAATACTTCGTTTAGATTATTATTTGGTGAAGAGCCCTCTGTCAGAACTTACCAGGTTAGAAACCCTGAAAAACAAGATCCTGATTTTCCCGAAAAATATTTAAAAAAGGACCTGGAAAATCTTGAACTCAAAGACGAGTATAAAAAAGTTGCCGACCTGCTTGAACTTTTTTTAAACATTGAAAACAATTCGAAACTTCAGATAAAAGTTTATCGCAAAAATTTCCTTCATGCTAAATGTTATATTATCGGAAGTGACGAGGAAAATGCCGTAGGCATTATAGGCAGTTCAAACTTTACTAAAAAGGGACTTTTTGGAAATCTTGAACTTAATCAATTTGAAGGTGATAGTCCAGGTGTAAACTTCATTCGTAAAAATATATCTCAGCATCCATCGCACCGTAGTTGGTTCGAAGATTTATGGGAAAACAGCGAAGACTGGACCGGCGTTTTTAAGGAAGAAGTGTTAGAACTTAGTAAACACGGCAATATCTGCTACAGTCCCTATGAAATGTATATCCATGCTTTATATCGTATTTACGGACAAGACCTGCTGGATGAAAAGGAAAATAAAGTAGATGGCAACGATCCGAATTCGGGTAAACCACAGATGCTGAAATTTCAAATGCAAAATGCAAATAGCCTCATAAAAAAATTAGAAAGACAGGGTGTAGCAATGCTTTCAGATTCTGTTGGCTTAGGTAAAACATACACCGCAATTAAAGTTGTTGAATATTTTTTTAAGAGAAAAAGTCAAAGGGTCGTCATTATTTGTCCTGCCGGTTTAATTGCTCAATGGGAAAAAGCTTTTGCTGATTTTAAAATTGAAAATCCGCCACGAATTTATAGTCTTCAAGATGTTAATAAAATTAACCAGATAAGAGATGATCTAAAAGACATTCCTGTCGGATTATTTGTATTTGATGAAAGTCACAACCTCCGTTCATCCGGCGGGTCACGGTTTGACGTATTTATTAAGTGGCGACAGGAAAATGAAAGTGCCAAAACCCTTTTATTGACAGCAACGCCTATAAATAATCAGTTAGCTGATTTGACCAATCAAATCATGCTGGGTTCAGGCGGTGATATTTTTAAGTTAGGCAGGTTTTATGATAGAAATCGTCAGAAATATTTTACGCTAAAGGAAAGGCTCGAATTATTGCAGGCAGAAATGCGGAAACAAGTAAGGGAAAACCAGTCTATTGATTATCAACCGATCAAAGAACAATTGACGCCACTGTTAAATAAGTTTATTGTAAAACGGACAAGACAAAGTATCGAAAAGGATTATCCTGAAGGCTTGGAAATAAACGGTGTATTGCAAAAATTCCCAAAATCTTATCCTAATAATTTAGAATATAAGGTACCCAACGAATATGTAACACAATTATTAAATTTCGCCTCGCATGATATTCAATTAACGAAGGCTTATACATATACCATAACAAGTTTAGCCGAACTTGATTACCTGGCACATCCGCTTGACCTTTTTAATTTTTATATAGAAAGAGAAAAGCCAGTGCATTCTTCGTTAGAAATTCTCTATACAGGGTTATTGTCGCTTGGTTTTCCATGTTACAGGTATAATATTTACCGATATGCTTATCACGGTAAGAAGCGAGGAGAATTGGGATTGAACGTTGATGAAAACCGGGAATTGTCCAGACAGATTGGTATTTACGGGATTTTCAGAACGATTTTTTTAAAACGCCTTGAATCTTCTTTAAATTCAATAGGAATATCTTTGAGCAGCTATGAAAAAAAGCTGCTTGATTTTAAAGAAAAGTTAGAAACGCTGAAAAAAATTATTTCAGTTAAAAACCTTTCCAAATTGAATAGTGCAATCGATGCCTATAATGAAGAGTCGGCAGAAGAAGATGAACTCGATTTTGATATTGACAGTTTTGAGCACGGAGGCAATGATTTTGTTTCCATCACAGCTGATGAAGGGATTTTTAACGTGCCGCAATTAAAGCATGACATCGAAAGAGATCTTTCAATCATAAAAATTTTAAAAGAACAAATAGGATTTTTGATAAAAAGAGACGACAAAATTCAGGTGCTCGCCAAGGAATTGAATAAGAATGCTGAGGGAAAAGTATTGGTATTTACCTACTTTGCCGATACACTTCAATATTTGAAAGACAATCTTCCAAAGTATCTTGTGAATAACAGAAATGTAGAATTCGCTGTTGGTAACAAAACTGAAATCGAAAGCTTTGCCAAGCGATTTGCCCCCGTTTCAAAAAAATATGTTTTAAAACATGGAGAAAAAGAAATTGATTATTTATTGGCCACAGATAAACTTTCAGAGGGACAGAACTTACAGGATTGCGGAATCATTATAAATTTTGACCTGCATTGGAACCCTGTGCGAATGATACAACGCAATGGCCGTATCAATAGGTTGGGGTCAACTTTTCAGGAAATCTTTATTTATAACTTCCGGCCCACAGAACAATTGGAGAGTTATTTGCAATTGGTGCGCAAACTGGAAGATAAAATTAATCTTATCCGTTACACCATTGGATCCGACCAATCGGTTTTAGATGAAGAACCTATTCCCCAAGATTTCACGGAAGACCTGTATAGCCGCGATGAAAAGAAAAGGATGGCCGCATTTCAAAAAATATTTGAAACATCTGAATTGCTTGCTGCCGAAGATTTGTTTATGGATGATCTGAGGGAGTTTGACTGTAATGAAGACCTTGAAATTATTTATAAAGAAAAAATTAAGAACCTGCCAAAGGGAAAGTGGGGGAAAATTCAACTAAAAAAAGAGGAGGAAGATTTAAAACTATTGGCCCACCTTATAGATGAGAAGGCAGAAGCTGGCTATTTTCTTAGATTTGATTCGGAAAACACACCCGAAATGCTTACCGCTACTGAAGGTTTGTTACACATAAAATCTACAAGCGACCAAAATTCCCGCTTTAGGGATCTCTTTAAACAAAAGCCTGAAAAAGAACAAATGGTTTGGGATATTATTGTTGGCTACCAGGTTGCCGACGATGACCCCACTACCGGGCTTAGTAATCAGTTACATGTGGCGCTTCAGTATTCAATTGCAACCATGGCAGAGTATGGTTTTGACGTAGACGATATTGAAAAGGTTTATCAATGTGGATTAGTTTGCCAAAATGCGTACATAAACAAACAATTTCATAAGTTGTTAAGGTTGATAAATCGTTTACAGCGCAGGCACCAACATGTAAGCAGTTCGATATTTGAAGAAATGGTAAAACATGCAAGAATATGGAACCCGGCAGACAAAACGGAACGTGCGCACATTGCCGAAATTATACAAATATTTGCCTGATGACCAAAGATACATTTAACGATTTATTAAACCAGCTGAGGCAAAGCCCCGGCAGGGAAAATGTATTTAAAAATGCCTTTGCATTGGTCGACTGGATGGGCCTAAAGCAACCAAAGGAAGGCCGCGAACGTTTGCTGGCGCCCAAAAAACAAGAACTAAAAAAGTATCTTATCCCACATGCGCTTACCAACCAGCATCAGTTTTACAGGCTTACAGAAGAAAATGAGCCAATTACAGTTCGTTTTGCTGTGCTTAAAAAACTGCGAAAAGATCAATTAGTTCAGTTGATTGACAAAGAAGATAAAGTAGATTTTCAAAGTGCCCCTGCCATTATCCAAAACGGTAAAACCGCGCCTTCTTATTTCCTGCATATTATTACAACTCCGGCGTATGACCGTTTGTATTTGATATTAAACCTTGGGAGCCAAAAACGTATCCTGTCATTCAGAAACAAACTTTCACATACCCAATTCAACAAAATAATACCGGCATGGCAAAATATTGCCGCGCTCTCAAAACCTGAAATAGCAAAATTGCTTTGGGCCAGCCTCGACATAAATGAGGTAAATAAAGAGTTTTACAACAAAATAAAAGACCGCTTTGATGATCTCATAGAAATAATAAAATTAGAAAGTACCGTAACAGATGAAAATCAAATAAAACAATATGCCGTACGCCTGATTGGCCGCTATATTTTTTGCTGGTTTTTAAAAGAAAAGGAGATCATTTCTGAAAAACTTATTAATTCCGAAACAGTATCAGTTTATAGTGACAACTTTTTCCAGTTCTATTTGCAGCACCTTTTCTTTAGTACGCTGAATGAAGAAGTCCAGGGCAGGTCGGCTTTAAACGCTGTCCAATCGCCATTAGGTGCTTTATACGAAAATATCCCATACCTAAACGGGGGTTTGTTTGACAGAAACAGAGAAGATGATTTGTTTGGGCAATTAGATTTGAATGCCTGGCTACTGGCATTTGTAAAAGTTTTAGAAAGCTTTGATTTTACAGTTGACGAGAGCAGCAGCCAATACCAGCAGGTTGCAATTGATCCCGAGATGCTGGGCCGTATACTTGAAAATCTGTTAGCCAGCCAAAATCCCGAAACAGAAAAAATGGCTAACCAGCGAAAAGCTTTAGGCGCATTTTATACACCACGGGAAATAGTGGACTACATGGTTAACCAATCCTTAAAAACCCATGTCGAACAAGCTTTGCTGCCCAATTTACCAGTTGAAACAGTTTCGGAATATTTATTCCAGGAACCTGTCGTAGCCTACAGATCATCACTTTTTGCACATATCGAGCCGCAACAAACCATAATGAGTTTTAACCCGGCAAGGGAAGCGGAAACAAAACAAAAAAGGGAACGGCTTCAAACCAAAATAGATAAGCTTTTTGCTCCCGCATGCTCAGAGAATCCTTTTGATAAGGACGAAACGCCGCGTGTAAAGGATATTCTGCAAAAAGTAAGCATCCTGGACCCTGCCTGCGGTTCAGGCGCATTCCCGATGGGCGTTTTGTTGAGGCTCATGGAATTACGGGAATTGGTTGGCAGCAGCCTGAACAGCCGTTATCACTTAAAAAGTGAAATACTTAGCCGTAATATTTATGGGGTGGATATTTTACCGATTGCTGTCGAAATTGCACGCTTAAGGGCCTGGTTAAGCCTTATTTTAGAAGCCGACTATAAACCCGCCGACCGCTTGCACAACTTTGGTATTGCGGCTTTACCTAACCTGGATTTTAAATTTGTATGCGCCAATAGCCTTATCGATAGCGGCTACGACGAGTTTTTGAACAAAGTAGATCACAATGCCACGCTGGCAAGAATGGATGGCGAAATTCAAAAACTTGAGCGAATCAAGGAAAATTATTATGACCCGAAGGGCGATAAACACAGAAAAGAACATTTACAAACTGAATTTAACCGGACTAAAAATTACATAAAAATCGAATTTGCAAGCCTTAAGAGAACCTGGAAACTGGAAGATTTTTTTAATAAAGTTGATGACTGGGACCCGTTTGATGACAGCAAACCATCAAGCTTTTTTAGCCCTGCATGGATGTTTGGTATCCGGAATGGATTTGATGTTGTAATTGGCAATCCACCGTATATTCAAATGCAAAAAAACAAAGGAAAACTGGCCAATCAATTAAAAGATTCAAATTACAAGACCTTTGAAAGGACCGGTGATGTATATGCAATTTTTTATGAATTTGGATTTAATGTTTTAAAAGAAGGTGGGGTCCATTGTTTTATTACATCAAGCCAATGGCTAAAGGCCAGCTATGGTAAATCGTTAAGAAGATTATTTCTTTCAAAAAACCCTGTACGGTTAATTTCGTTAGGCCCCGGAGTTTTTGAGAGCGCTGTTGTTGATACCAATATTTTGATTGCAAAAAATGAGAGCAATAAAAATGAGTTGAAAGGAGGGGTTGTTGACAAACCAGAACAACTTAACCATCTTACCGATTTGAATTTTCAAACCATGCCCTATGTATCAGTTAATCAATGGGCTATTATGGGTGATGGCAAACAATCCCTTAATGACAAGCTAAATGCAAAAGGGAAGCCACTTAAAAAATGGAACATCAATATAAACCGGGGAATTTTAACGGGTTACAATGAAGCTTTTATTATTAACGAAACTAAAAGAAACGAATTAGTAAAAGCTGATCCCAAGAATTCCAAAATAATACGCCCAATTTTGAAAGGTAGAGAAATTAGTAAATATATTTCCAATTGGGAAAATGACTACATAATATTTATTCCCTGGCATTTTCCACTACAGGATAACCCTAAAATAAGCGGTGCCTCTATAGAAGCAGAAAAAGAATTTTCAAGCAATTATAAAGCTATTTATGAATATCTTACTGCTAACAAAAAAGGACTATCGGAAAGAAATCAAGATGAAACTGGAATTAGATATGAATGGTATGCTTTACAACGGTGCGCGGCTACTTATAAAGAGGAATTTTCAAAAGAGAAAGTGATTTGGAAACGTATCGGTTCACAATTACGTTTTTCATATTCAGACAGCGAAATTTATTGTTTGGATAGTACCTGCATTGCAACAGGCGAAAAAATAAAATATTTAACAGCATTACTCAATTCAAAGCTTTGCAACTACCAATTATTTGAAAATGCCCCGAGAACAGGTATGGGCGATTTAATAATAAGTGTACAAGCCCTTGAGCCGTTACTGGTTTACTACCCAACAGAAAAACAAGAAGAAAGTATAACCGCAATCGTTGATAAAATTATCAAAGCAAAGCAGTTAAAGGCTTCGACAGATACAAGCCAATGGGAAAAGGAAATAGATATAATGGTATATAATTTATATGAACTAACATACGATGAAGCCAAAATTTTTGATATCAGTTTGAATCAGGAAGATTTTATGAAGTATAAAGGTTAATATCTCCCCGTGTTGGTGTTGTCGCCAACATTTACCACTTGCTATTGTGACCCACAAGACATACGGTTTGATGGTGACAACACCAACAAAGGCGGAGGGCAATTAAATTGGGACGCAGAAGTCTGATTTCAAAGGGGGTCGAATTCGACCCCTTTAGCGCCGCGTAAATGTTAAAGGTGATCAATTTAAATATGGCGAAATCGCCATATTTAAAATTGTGACAAATGGTAAAAAAGAATGGTATAATTTTAAACCCCTCGAATTCGACGGGTTTAAAAAGCAGGCACAATTAGAATTATAGTAAAATGGCAAAGAATAAAATAATAAATGTACAAGGAACTGTAATTACAATTCTTTCCCAGAAAGAAAACGATTATATTTCATTAACCGATATGGTTAGAAACTTTGATGGCGGCGGCGCATTAATTGAAAGCTGGCTTAAAAATAAAGACACCGTTTTGTTTCTGGGGATTTGGGAGAAAATAAACAATCCCGATTTTAATTCCCTCGAATTCGAGGGAATTAAAAAGCAGGCAGGGCTAAATAGTTTTGTAATGACGCCTAAAAATGGATTGAAAATACAAATGCCATAGTTATTACTTCAAAGCCGGAAAGATATGATGGACCTTTTACCCTCGCTGCCGCAAGCGGGGACGCTTGCGGCAGTAGAGTTGATTCTGGTGAATTGAAGGAGGATTCAGTTAGTCGGAAATTCCGACTAACTGCCACTGATGGCAAAATACCCTACTCAATTTTCCAATCTTGATGTAAACCCAATTTTTACGCTTAAAGCATAAAGCTTTTTGCTTTCCGCTTTAAGCTTTTCGCTCAAGAACATCCCATCGAATTCCCGCAGTTCAAACATTTATAACAGGTACCCGACCTTATGGTAGTATGCCCGCAGGTATTGCAAGCCGGCGCATCGCTTTGGGCACCCATGCTCAGGTCAACGCTATATTTTTTTTGACTGTCCCGATAGCTATCGGGACTACTCTCAACTGCCACTGGCTTACTAACCGGTCGGTAAACATTGCTTTCATCGGGATTAACATCGCCGTCGCTCATTTGCGGGTTGCCGGTGATGCCTTTTTGTTCGGTGATCACATGCACCAGGTCGGTGCGGTTCTGGTATTCGTAGCCCAGCATCCTGAAAATATAGTCGATAATAGAAGTAGCGCTTTTTATATTGGCATGACCAACAACCATCCCGGCGGGTTCAAAACGGGTAAACGTAAATTTCTCAACATATTCTTCCAGTGGGACGCCGTATTGCAGTCCGACCGAAACCGCGATGGCAAAACAGTTCATCAACGAGCGGAAAGTAGCGCCTTCCTTGTGCATATCCACAAATATCTCGCCTAAGGTACCGTCTTCGTATTCCCCGGTGCGCACATAAACCACCTGCCCGTCGATGCTGGCTTTTTGGGTATATCCGCGGCGTTTAGCAGGCAAGCTTTTCTTTTGAACCACGCGCGAGAGCTGGCGCATAAAGTTGGTGTCCTTTGATTTTTCAATAATGGCTATGGCAGCTTCTATCACCTGTTCAGGCGTAAGATCACTTAATTTCACATTCGCGGCCTCACCTAAAACTTCCTCTACCGTTTCCAGTTTCTCATCCGAAACTGCTTCTTTTTCCTCTTTCACATCTGATTTTGTTGACAGCGGCTGCGAAAGCTTACAGCCATCACGGTAAAGGGCATTGGCTTTTAAGCCTAAAGTCCACGATAGCATATAGCTGTCTTTTATTTCATCAACCTTAGCCTCGTTAGGCAGGTTAATAGTTTTTGAAATAGCTCCTGATAGAAAAGGCTGTGCCGCCGCCATCATTTTTATATGGCCGTGCGCATGTATAAAACGTTCGCCTTTCGCCCCGCATTTATTGGCGCAATCAAAAATGGGGTAATGTTCTTTTTTGAGATATGGGGCACCTTCAATGGTCATAGTGCCGCAGATGTACTCATTCGCTTCGGCAATTTCTTTCCTGCTGAAACCTAAGGCACGCAACACGTTAAAATCGGGGGCATTGTATTGTTCGGTTGTAAGGCCTAAGCGTTTAAGGCAATCTTCGCCAAGCGTCCAAATATTAAAAGCAAAGCTGATCTCGAAAGCGGCAACCAAGCCTTTGTCAAGTTTTTCCAGTTCATCATCTTTTAAGCCTTTTGCTTTTAAGGTATTGACATTCACGTGCGGCGCGCCTTTTAGCGTTGCTGCGCCTTTCGCGTAATTTACTATAGCTGTGACTTCATGTTCATCATAACCTAAGTTACTCAATGCTTCGGGCACGGCCTGATTAATGATCTTAAAATACCCCCCGCCTGATAGTTTTTTGAATTTAACCAGCGCAAAATCGGGCTCGATACCTGTCGTATCGCAATCCATTACTAAACCAATCGTTCCTGTTGGGGCAATAACGGTAGTTTGGGCATTGCGGTAGCCATATTTTTCGCCCATTTCTACGGCTTTGTCCCAGGCGTTGCAGGCGGCAGAAAGCAAATAATCAGGGCATTGTCCCTGGTCAATCCCGGGAGGTTTAATTTCCAGGCCTTCATAGTTTTCGGGAGAGTTATAAGCCGCGTACCGGTGGTTGCGCATCACGCGCAGCATGTGCTGTTTGTTATCTTCGTAGCGGCTGAAAGTACCCAACTCACGTGCCATCTCTGCTGAAGTTGCATAAGCGGTACCGGTCATGATAGCGGTGATAGCGCCGCCGATTGCGCGCGCTTTTTTGCTGTCGTAAGGGATGCCGTTCACCATTAGTGCCGATCCGAGGTTGGCATATCCCAAACCTAAAGTGCGGTAATTGTATGATAACTGCGCCACTTCTTTTGAGGGGAATTGCGCCATTAAAACCGAAATTTCCAGTACGATGGTCCACACACGGCAGGTATGCTCAAATCCTTTTACATCAAACACGCGGGTATGGGGGTCAAAAAAATGAGCGAGGTTAATTGAGGCCAGGTTGCAGGCTGTATTATCCAAAAACATATATTCCGAACATGGATTTGAGGCGTTGATACGGCCGCCTTCGGGACAGGTATGCCATTCGTTAATGGTGCTGTCAAACTGTACGCCGGGATCAGCGCAGGCCCATGCCGCGAAAGCGATATCATCCCATAGTTTTTGTGCAGGGACGGATTTGACTGTCTTACCTGTCATGCGGCTGCTAAGTTCCCATGGCTTCCCATCATTCAGAGCTTTAAAAAAGCTGTTTGGTATGCGGACAGAGTTATTAGAATTCTGGCCGGAAACCGTACTGTATGCCTCGCCTTCATAATCGGACGAGTAACCCGCGGCTATCAGTGCGGCCACTTTTTTCTCTTCTTCAACTTTCCAGTTGATGAAACTTTCAATTTCGGGGTGGTCAAGGTCGAGGCAAACCATTTTAGCGGCCCGGCGGGTGGTCCCGCCTGATTTTATGGCCCCTGCGGCACGGTCGCCGATCTTTAAAAACGACATCAGGCCCGATGAATAACCGCCGCCCGAAAGTTTCTCGCTTTCGCCCCTGATCTTCGAAAAGTTGGTGCCCACGCCCGATCCATATTTAAATATTCGCGCTTCGCGCACCCAAAGATCCATCACACCGCCCTCGTTAACCAGGTCATCCTCAACCGAAAGGATAAAGCAGGCATGGGGCTGCGGGCGCTCATAAGCCGAAGTGGATTTGCTAAGCTGTTCTGTTACAGGATCAACAAAATAATGCCCCTGCGGTTTCCCGGTAATGTCATACGAACTATACAACCCTGTATTGAACCATTGCGGCGAGTTTGGCGCTGCCAGCTGCCCGGTGATAGTGTAAACTATTTCATCGTAAAATATATCAGCATCCTGCTGCGAAGCAAAATAGCCGTAACGAACGCCCCAGTCTTTCCAGCAGTCGGCCATTCGGTGGGCGACCAGCCGTATACTTTTTTCGGAGCCGGTTGACCCGTCGGCAAGCGGCACCCCGGCTTTGCGAAAATATTTTTGGGCGAGGATATCTGTCGCTACCTGCGACCATGCTGCGGGTACTTCCACATCATTCATTTCAAATACCGCATCGCCCGAAGGGTTACGGATAACCGATGACCGCTTTTCATATTTGAAAAGATCAAACACATCAACTCCATCTTTGCTGAAATACCTGTCAACTTTCAGTCCTTTGCCATTGAATTCATTTGTTTTTTTTGTAATGATCTTTCCCATCTTTGTATGTATTATAAGTTACCAACGTGTTAAAAAATCCATTAGGGGGTTTTTACTCAAATCTATTATAATGAAAAGCAGCATTCAATTCAGAGTTTTCAACATCGTGTTAAGAATATGCCCTGCGATTATATCTAAATCATCAAGTAATTAATTTACAACGATTTAACCCTGTGGAAAACTATAAATTACACTTTTTTTTGGGAATATCGCAATTATTATGGTATATCTTAAGTTGGAATTTGTGAGTGGTGAATAGTGAGTTGTGAGTGGTGAGCGGTGAGTCGTGATTATCGTCTGAACCATAGTTCATGAGATTTTAGGATTACGTGATTACCGTCCCCGATTTGCAAATTTTCACCACAGTTTAGTAGCATGATTAAAAAGAAGCATCAATGAAGTTACGAAAATGACTTTGTTTTTTGGATACACACCCAACCAAGACGGAAAAACAGTATTTTTAGCGGTTATTATTTATTAAATGTTTCATAGTTTAGGAAGATATATACTTTTAATGCGTTTAAGTTTCCGCAAACCCGAAAAGTTCAGTGTTTACTGGGCCGAGATCATGCGCGAAATGGTTTCGCAGGGGATCGGTTCTTTGGGCATCATTGCCATCATTTCGGTGTTTATCGGGGCCGTGGCTGCCATCCAGGTGGCATTTCAGTTGATAAGCCCCTACATTACTAAAACCGTTGTCGGAAGCATTTCCCGCGACTCAACGATCCTGGAGTTTAGCCCGACAATATCTTCCCTTGTACTTGCCGGGCGTGTCGGATCAAGTATAGCCTCGCAGATTGGCACTATGCGAGTAACTGAACAGATTGATGCTTTGGAGATCATGGGCGTAAATGCACCTGGTTACCTTATATCCCCAAAGATAATAGCGGGCGTAACAATGGTACCCTTGCTGGTTATTATTTCCGTTATATTAGGATTATCGGGCGGTTATGTCGCCTGTCTTCTTTCACGGGATGTTTCGCCTACGGATTATATTGTGGGCCTTAAGGATGGTTTTAACCCGGTGACCGTAACGGTTTGCGCGGTAAAGGCATTGTCTTTCGGCTTCATTATAACTTCCGTTTGTTCCTATTTTGGCTTTTATACCTCTGGCGGTTCGCTTGAAGTTGGACAGTCGGCAACCAAAGGGGTAGTTTACAGTTGTATCTGGATCTTATTTGCAGACCTTGTTATCTCAAGTCTTTTATTATGATCGAAGTCAAAGGCATTTATAAAACTTTTGGGGAAAATGAGGTGTTGAAGGATATTAATGCCAGGTTTAAACCCGGTAAAAATAATTTGATCATCGGCAGTTCCGGGTCAGGGAAAACTACTTTGCTAAAATGTATTGTTGGTTTACATGAGCCCACACACGGCGATGTGCTTTATGACGATGTGAATTTCACAACCATGCATTTTGAAGGCCGTGTGCCTATCCGAAAGGAAATTGGCATGCTTTTTCAAAACTCCGCATTGTTTGATTCCATGACGGTAGAAGAAAATATCATATTCCCGCTTAACCTGTTTACCGAAATGTCAAAGTCTGAAAAGCATGACAGGGCCAATTTTTGCCTTAAAAGAGTTAACCTTGAACGCACCAATAAATTATATCCATCAGAGCTGTCAGGCGGGATGAAGAAAAGGGTGGGCATCGCGCGCGCCATATCCATGCAGCCAAAATATTTATTTGTGGATGAGCCAAATTCGGGCCTCGACCCCAAAACAGCGATACTTATAGATGAACTGATCAGTGAAATTACGGAAGAATACCAAACAACTACCGTAATTGTAACCCACGATATGAATTCGGTAATGGGCATTGGCGACGATATCATATTTTTATATGACGGCCAAAAATGGTGGGAAGGCTCGAAGCACGAAATAGCCCATACCAATAATAAAGAATTAAATTCTTTTGTGTTTGCCAGTAAATTTATGCAGGCAGCAAGGGAGAAATTGTGAGTTGGCAGTGGGCAGTAAGCAGTTGGCATATTTGTTAGTAATCAGACGCTTTTTCTGAAATGATTATATTTGAAAAAATACGCTATAAAATTTACTATATCACCACATTAACCGGCCAATTGCACTCTGCCAACTGAAAATTGCAAATTGTCTGAAAACTGCCAACTGAAAACTGCTAACTGACTAATGACCACTCACCACTCACCACTCACTATCCAGCTCCTCACACCAATGCACTGGAAAGATTATGAGCTGATTGATTGCGGCGATTTTGAAAAGCTGGAACGGTTTGGCAATGTGATATTGATACGCCCTGAACCGCAGGCGGTTTGGAGCAAAGTTTTAAGCGCTGCAGAATGGCTGCGTTTGCATCATATAAAATTTAAGGGCCGCTCGGCAACCTCTGGTGAATGGATAAAAAAGAATGCTGCTACACCCGACCGCTGGTATATCGAATACAAAAACCCCGAAGCAAGCGTTAAGTTCAGGCTGGCATTAACTTCATTTAAACACTTAGGCATTTTTCCGGAACAAGCGGTTAACTGGGACTACATCAGCCAAAGCATTAAAAAATTTAAAACACCCGAACCTAAAGTGCTCAACCTCTTTGCCTACACCGGCGGCGCTTCATTAATTGCCCAGGCTGCCGGGGCGGATACCACCCATGTAGATTCTATAAAGCAGGTGGTTACCTGGGCCAATGAAAACCAGGAACTTTCCGGTCTGACTAATATACGCTGGGTAGTTGAAGACGCGTTAAAATTTGTCAAACGCGAATTAAAACGGGGTAAAAAATACAATGGCATTATCCTTGACCCTCCAGCTTACGGCCATGGACCTAATGGGGAGAAATGGAAACTGGAAGACAATATCAATGAAATGATGCGGGATGTGATACAATTGCTGGACCCTGATGAGCATTTCCTGATACTGAATACCTACTCGCTGGGTTTTTCATCGGTGATTATTGAAAATTTGATAAAAAGCACCTACCACCAGGCGCAGAACCTGGAAACCGGCGAACTTTACCTGCAGGCGACTTCAGGGCCGAAATTGCCGTTGGGGGTGTTTGGGCGGTTTAATTTAATATCGAATATTGAACACTGAATTTTGAATGATGGAGTATAACATTTGCCTTTTAACAATAAGTACCAAATATTATGATTAAGGCACTAATCATGTTTCTTTTTCTTCCGTTAATGCTTTTCGGGCAGCAGCATTTTGATGTGATCCTTAAAAACGGGAAGATAGTGGACGGCACCGGCAACCCATGGTTTTATGGCGACGTCGGTATTATTAAAGATAAGATCATCCGCATTGGCGACCTTTCAAAAAGCGAAGCGGATAAAATTATTGACGCTTCAGGGTTGATTGTTGCGCCGGGGTTTATTGACGTGCATACCCATATTGAAGGCGACGAAAAAACAACGCCCACTGCAGGTAATTTTATTTATGATGGTGTAACCACTGTGATTACGGGCAACTGCGGCAGCTCAAATATCGACATCAAAAAATATTTTAAATTTGTAGACAGCGCAAAGCTTTCAGTAAATGTTGGTACGCTTATCGGTCATAACGATGTTCGCCGCGAGGTTTTAGGCGATGCAGATGTAAGCCCTGATGAAGCCCAGCTAAAGCGGATGGAGGGACTGGTTGAAACTGCCATGCGCGATGGCGCTATGGGATTTTCAACCGGTTTGGAATACACCCCGGGGATCTATTCGAAACCAGGTGAAATTGTTGCCCTTGCCAAAGCCGCCGCTAAGTATAACGGGGTTTATACCTCGCACATGCGCAACGAATCGGATAAGGTGTTTGCAGCAATTGCTGAGACCATTGACGTGGGCCGCCAGGCAAAAATACCGGTTGAAATATCACATTTTAAAGTGGGGCAGCCAAACTGGAATGCCTCGGGAAAAATGATGGCCATGGTCGACAGCGCCCGCAAAGAGGGCCTGGATGTTACTGTAGATCAATATCCTTATACAGCAAGCAGTACCACTTTGTATATTTTATTACCCGATTGGGTGAAGGACGGCGGTACACCTTCCATACTAAAAAGGCTGAGCGATCCGGGTTTGCACAAAAAGGCGGTTAATGAGATGATAAAGGATATGAACAGGCGCAAACGCAGCCATTTTGATTATGCGGTTGTTGCAAGTTGCTTTTACGATCCTTCGCTGAACGGAAAAAGCATTGAACAGATAAACATAGAATCAGGCCGCCCGTCAACTATTCCAAACGAGATAGAAACCATACTTGATATTGTGAAGATGGGCAGCGCTGACATGGTATTTCACAGCATGAGTGAAACCGATGTTGAAAATATTTTAAAATACCCGCTTACCATGATCATATCCGATTCGGGTATCCGCCAGTTTGGTGTTGGGGTACCACATCCGCGTGGCTATGGCAGCAATGCCCGTGTGCTGGCTTATTATGTCCGCGAAAAAAAACTGATCAGCCTTGAAGACGCCGTCCGGAAAATGACTTCCTTACCCGCGCAAAAATTTCACCTCACCGGCCGGGGGTTGTTACAGCCCGGCATGTATGCTGATATTGTGGCCTTTGACGCCAGTACGGTTAAAGATGAATCAACTTTTGAACACCCTCATGCTTACTCAACAGGCTTTAAATATGTTTTAGTAAATGGCGCACTCACTGTTGATAACTTTAAACATATTGGTACCCGGAAAGGTGTTATTTTGCATGGCCCCGGTTACATTCAAAATCAATCAAAATGAAAGTGAAGAACATTATTCTTTCTGCTGTATTTCTGTTTTCCTCATTAATACTTTTTTCTAATTGCAGTCAAAGCCATAGCGCTCAAAAAACCACCGCAAAAGATACCGCCAAAAAAGTTGCCGTTGTTGCAAAAGATACCGTTCCCGCCACGATAACTTATCCCCCGCTGGATAAACATTTGTACGATTCATTAATGAAACGCCTGGCGCATGGCGATACCACAGGCAAATGGCCGGTTAAAAATACGCCATACCCATTGCCAGGGGCCATTTTGCCCTTTAAACGGGTAGTTGCTTTTTATGGTAACCTGTACGCAAAAAAGATGGGTATTTTGGGCGAATTGCCTCCAAAAGAGATGCTTGCCAAACTCGCCGGCGAAGTAAGGAACTGGCAAAAGGCCGACCCGCAAACGCCTGTACAACCTGCTTTACATTATATTGCGGTTGTTGCAAGCGGGGATGCGGGTAAAGACGGGAAATACAGGCACAGGATGCCCTTTAAACAGATAGATACCGTGCTTGGCCTTGCAAAAAAAGCGCATGCCATAGTGTTTTTAGATATACAGGTGGCTTTAAGCAATATTCATACCGAGTTGCCATTGCTCGAAAAATACTGGGAGATGCCGAATGTACATTTTGGCATGGACCCTGAATTTTCTATGAAGGACGGAACACATCCCGGCAAAAAGATCGGGACTTATGATGCCGAGGACGTTAATTATGTATCCAACTACCTGGCAAACATTGTAAGGAAATACAACCTGCCCCCTAAAATTTTAATAGTGCACCGGTTCACAAAAAAAATGGTGACCAATTACAAAAACATTAAGCTGCATAAAGAAATACAGCTCGTGATGGACATGGACGGCTGGGGCGAACCCAGTTTGAAGGAGGGAACCTGGCGTTATTTTATCGAGGGTGAACCTGTTCAATTTACAGGCTTTAAGCTTTTTTACAAAAATGATCTGAAGAAGGCGCCTCATCACATGCTAACTCCCCAGGAGGTTTTAATGAAAAGGCCGTACCCTATTTATATACAATATCAGTAGATATGAGTAGTGAGACATGCAATTCGGCTATGAACTATGATCTATGAACCATAGAGGTTAGAGATTAGTTAGAAAAGACTATGGTCGATAGTCCATAAACCATAGTAATAAGGTGCAGTGTTCCAGTACTGCCATTGACCATGGACTATCTACTATGGACAAAAAGAACATGAACCATGACCCATCTACTATGAACTTCATGAAATGGGGCATCATAGGTTGCGGGCGAATTGCGCATAGGTTTGTTCAGGGGCTGCGCGAAGTGCCTGGCACTTCATTGATATCAGTATGGTCGCGCAGGGCCGAAACGGTTAATAGCTTTGTTGAACAATATGGCGGTAATGCATGTGAAACTGTTGATGAGCTTCTTTTAGGCGATATAGATGCTGTCTATATCGCAACGCTTCCTGATAGCCATGCGCTATATAGTGTTTTAGCGCTAAATGCAGGCAGGCATGTTCTGTGCGAAAAACCAGCAGCTACAAATCTTACTATACTAAACCGGGTCCTCGAAGTTGCGGCTTCAAAAAAACTACTTTTTATGGAGGGGATGAAACCTCCGTTCTTTCCTTTATACAACAAATTAAAAGAATACCTGCTTACTGACCCAATTGGCCCAGTAGGATATGTACGGGCAGGTTCGTCAGTGGCTGATATCAGTCGTGATCATCCGAATTTCAGTTATGAGCTGATTGGCGGCAGCCTGATGCAGATAGGCATTTATGAAGCCTTTTTAGCGATCGACTGGCTTGGCGCGACAAAACAGGTACAGGCTTTGGGCAGGTTTGGGGAAACAGGGATAGATATGTTCTCCATTTTTCAAACCGAACACGAAAATGGATATGGACAGTTCTATTGCGGGTTCGACCTGCACGGCAAGGGGGATGCCCTGATCTGTGGTACCATGGGCCATATTACCATTCACAAAAACTGGTGGAACCCTGCCAGTGCCACCATCAATTACCTCGACGGACATATCGTTGAACTGGATGAGCCTTTTATTGCCGGTGGCCTCAATTATGAGATACAACACTTTTGTGACCTTGTCCGTCAGAATAAAGCAGAAAGCCCAATCATCAATCATGATGTGTCGAGACGGATGATTGCAATGCTTGATAAGGCGAGGGAACAGGTTGGGTTGAGGTTTAAGGGGGAGTGAGGGGATTTACGATTTACGATTTCGGATTTATTTGATGATACATTCAGACAATTAACTGCTTCGCAAACTTTTTACCGAGTTTACTAACGCTGCTTTAACCGACTGGAAACTGATGGTAATTAGCGCGATGGCCAACGCCGCCAATCCCGAAGAAATAAAAACCCACACCGGTATATTGATACGGTAAGCAAAGGTTTGCAGCCA
>Ga0207002_1047_pt2 | contig 24590 bp, 16 predicted proteins | sample Alteio_BWMinCont_88_FD_153473 | JGI IMG/M metagenome (GOLD analysis project Ga0207002, IMG submission 153473) | Enriched cells from forest soil in Barre Woods Harvard Forest LTER site, Petersham, Massachusetts, United States -... | ecosystem: Environmental > Terrestrial > Soil > Temperate forest >...
ACTCATGGCTTTGACGATCAGGGGCGCAAGTTCGATCCGCAGGGCAATCTGCACGACTGGTGGACGCCGGAGGACGGTAAGGAATTTGAGAAGCGAGCCAGTTGCGTTGCCGATGAATACAGTGGCTTTACCGCGATCGACGATCTCAAGCTCAATGGGCGGCTCACGCTCGGCGAAAACACTGCCGACAATGGCGGGGCACGCATTGCGTTGGCGGCGCTCGAGCACATGATCGCGGAAGACAAGACCGGGAAAGAGAGTCAGAAGATCGACGACTACACTCCCGAGCAGCGATTTTTCCTGGGCTTTGCGCGGGTGTGGTGCGAGAAGCGGCGGCCCGAATCGGCGCGCATGCAGGTGACGACGAACCCGCATTCGCCGGGAAGATGGCGCGTCAATGGCGTGGTACAGAACATGCCTGAGTTCCAGCAGGCTTGGGGCTGCAAGGCGGGACAGCCCATGGTTAGCGCAAACGCCTGCCGGGTTTGGTGAAGTGTCCGCGGCCTTTCGCTGGCAGAATCAACGGTGGCGGACAGGAGTGTAGCAGGCTTGTGCCCACTGCCGTGATCTCTGGAGGCAAGAATGAAAGCATCTATCTTTTATCGAATCGCCGCGCTTCTTCTGCTGCTTTTTGACGCCGGACACACTTCTGGTTTTCCCTGGTCCGATCCCAAGTGGGCGGTGGATCTTGGCTCCATGCAGTCAACTCACTTTTACATTATGGGTTTTAGCCGGACTTATTGGGATTTTTATGTTGGGTTCGGGCTCTTTGTCAGCGTCCTGCTTCTACTCGCGGTGGTATTGGCGTGGCAGCTAGGCAGCCTCCCCCCAGAGTGTTTGGCGCGCATGCGCGGTACGGCGTGGGCGTTCGCCCTTTGCTTTGCCGGCATCACGGTTTTGAGCTGGAAATATTTTTTTATTATTCCCATCGTTTTCTCAATCGCGACTACATTATGTTTGACTGCGGCAGCGTGGCTTTCAGCGAAGCAGGTTTCCACGCCGCCATTGCGATAGTAAGGTGCGAGCATTCAAACTGCACTACGACCCGCGCTACACATTCTTGACCCGTGGCCGAGGCGAGGGATAAAGTTGATACAGGAAGTGGGGTTTTCTTATGTCCAGCGAGACCAGCAGGTATCTTAAGTTTGGCGGCGCGACGGTAGTCATCCTGCTCGCGCTCGGATACTTGGCGTATACCGGCGTTCAGGAGAGTAAGAGTTACTACGTGACCATCAAAGAATTGCGCGGGATGGGAGATTCGGCACACAACAAACGGCTGCGCGTCGCGGGAAATGTGCAGCCCGGTTCGATCAAGCGGAACGGCACGAAAGTTGAGTTCGTCCTGATAGAGAACGACCAGACGCTTGCGGTCTCGTATAGCGGCACTGAGCCTCCGCCGGATACCTTCAAGGATAATTCTCAGGCGCTAGCCGACGGCAGTTTCGGACGCGACGGCGTTTTCCATGCCAAGCAACTGCAGGCCAAGTGCGCCTCGAAGTACGCGCCGCAACAGCCGGGAGCGCCCGCTGGTGGCACCTCTCCGGATGCTCCCGCGAAGAGCATGACGCGGGTCGAGACCGGCGGCTCGGGTGCGACGGCAAACTAAACTTCATCGCAGATCATCTCTCTTAACTCTTACGTCTGAAATGCCTCAGTGACGTTACTTGGTCCCGCACGCCTTCGGATCCGCCACTGTGCAACCCGTGCTGCCACCATTACACGTCCCAGCACCGCCCAAGTCCCCGATCCGGCGACCCAGAGTTTCACTGGGAAATCCTCGCCGACGCGCCCGTATAGAGGTAAGCAGACAGCAGCCACCGCGCAGAACATGAACAACGCCGCGCCGACTATCGTCTCAATCCAGCCAATCCGTGGGTGCACCAAGTGTTGCCGCGTCGCAAGTAGCGCCTCGATGCCGCGGCCGGCACCCCACCAGAAGAGCATTCCAAGCAAAGGCCAACTGATCGCCCTCCATGTTTTGAAGTCCATGTCTCTTGGAATCCACTCTTTCTTGGCGGGGTTCAAGATTACGTACGGCAACTGCATCAATCCTGAGGGCAAATCCAGCATCATCGGCGTCCATTCTCTTCTCTCTAGAGCCTGTAAAGCCCGCTGCTGCTGCGGATTCACAGCGTCGAGGACCAAGATACGGATCTGCTGGTTTGCCGAAGGCCTTGACGGCGGAGTTTTCAGTGGCCGATATGCGCGAACGGAATCCCTTATCTGCTGAATGAGCGTGGCGCGCAACGGCCACAGCACAACCACGCAAAGCACGAGTTGAGTGATTGGCAGCACCCATCGAAAGGGAAAAGCGTGGCGTTCTCGAACCATGGACTTCGGGAGTCTAACAGATTGCAGTTTTGTCGCTTGGTAAAAACGTTGCAATCTTCACCAACACCGCTGAGCATTCCGGTGGGACGGGCGAGACGCCCGTCTTCCATGGAGCGGTCCTCGACTTCGCGGGGCGCTTCATTTATCTTCGGTTGCGATGCTTCCAGCAAATGATCCGCCAGTTTCTGCTGCCGTCGTTGTTACCGATCTCGTCAAGCAATTTGGGCGCTTCGCTGCGTTACGCGGCGTTACCGCGGACTTTGCTCCCAGGCGTCTCTACGCGATTCTCGGTGACAACGGGGCAGGGAAGACGACTCTCTTGCGTGCGCTGGCTGGGTTGACGCCGCCTACGCGGGGCAGCATTTCGATGTTGGGAACAACCGATCTCCGATCCGTCTGCGGGCAACTGGGATACATGGCTCATCCTTCTTTGCTCTACGACGAGATGAGCGGGATGGAGAATCTGGGCTATTTCGCTCGGCTTTATGATGTCCAGAACAAAGACCCGCGCTGCGCCGATGTGATCCGAGCCGTGAAACTTGATCCATCACTTACCCGGCCCGTGGGCCAATATTCGCAGGGGATGCGACAAAGGATGTCGCTGGCTCGCGCGCTGCTGAACGATCCTAAAATCCTTCTCCTGGACGAGCCCTTCTCCAACGTGGACGTGCGATCTGCGCGCGAGATGGTGAGCTTGCTGGCTGGCTTGCGCGATTCGGGCAAGACGATCTTTGTGGTTACGCACCAGGCGGCTCTGCTCGAAGGCGCCGCGGATGAGTTCGTTTGGATGGAGGCCGGGCAAATCGTCAGCCGCACTCCAGATCTCGCAGCGACAACGGAGACACGATGAGCACCGTCGTCAGCCTCACGCGAGCGACTTTGGCCAAAGACCTTCGCCTGGAGTGGCGATCGAAAGACGCCATTAATTCCATGTTGTTTTTCTCTTTGCTGGTGGTGGTGATCTTCAGTTTCTCTTTCGATCCGACTGCGGAAGAGTCACGGCAGATTGCGGGCGGGCTGGTGTGGGTGGCGTTTCTGTTTGCCGCCGTGGTGGCGTTGAATCAGACCTGGGCACGGGAGATACGCAATCAGGTGCTGGATGCATACCGGGTTTCGCCTGCTCCTCCGAATGCTCTGTTTTTGGCGAAGGCGCTGGGAAATTTCATCTTCGTTACCGTGTTGCAGGCGCTAATGACGCCGCTCTTCATCGTCTTTTACAACCTGCGCGCACTTGGCCCCGCATACCAGTTGCCTATCGTGGCGGCGTTGGGGACATGGGCGCTGGTGGTGAATGGAACATTTTTCGCGGCGATGTCATTGCGAACGCGGAGCCGCGAAATCATGCTGCCCCTGCTGCTGTTTCCCATCTCGATCCCGGCGTTGCTCGCCATGGTCGAAGCCACTGGCGCGATTCTGACCGGAGATTTCTCCGCCAAGTTCTGGATCGTCTTGCTTGCCGCCTACGATCTGGTGTTTACTATCGCTAGCCTCTTCTTATTTGGATTCGTATTGCAGGCGGAATGAAGCGCGTTTTCCCCATCCTTGCTGTGTTCACGGCTGCGCTGCTCAGCTATGCCCTCTATGAGGCGCTGGTCGCTGCTCCCACGGAGCAGACCATGGGCGACGTGCAGCGCATCTTCTACTACCACGTGCCTTCGGCGTGGACGGCTTTCATTCTGTTCTTCGTAAATTTCTTTGCTTCCATCGCGTACCTGATCTGGCGCAACACGAAGGCCGATATCGCTGCCCTGGTGACGGCGGAAGTGGGAGTGATCTTTTGCACCGTGGTGCTGGTGACCGGGCCGATCTGGGCGCGTCCGGTGTGGGGAATCTGGTGGACTTGGGATTTGCGCCTCACTCTCACCCTGGTGCTGTGGCTGATCTACGTTAGCTACTTGGTGCTTCGCAGGTTTTCCAGCAGCGGGCAGACGCCGTTGCTGGCCGCGGTGTTGGCCGTGTTCGGCGCTCTCGACGTTCCTCTGGTTTATTTTTCAATCTGGTTTTTCCGCACCCAGCATCCGCAGCCGGTAGTCGGAGGAGGCGGTTCCATTGATCCCCGCATGCTGCACGTGCTGCTGATCAATTGGCTGGCCTTCTCGTGCTTTGCCGCGTTGGTATGCTGGTCGCGCTATCGGCTGGAAGCGCTGAAGCGGGAAGTGGATGAAACTTTGGCGCTGGAAGCTTTGCTCGAGCCTCGGAGTGCACAAACGAAAACGTCACGGTCGGGGAGCGCGGGATGAACTATCTTTACGCTGCATACATCGCCACGTGGGCCATCCATATCGGCTATCTCGGCACGCTGGTACGGCGCTATTCGCGGCTGCGAAACGAGATCGCAGAACTCAAGGCACGCATTGAAGAAAAATAGGCTTCCGAGGCGAAGCAGTCCTCATTGCCTATTGGACGATCAGCGTAACCACCGTGGTCCGCGTCGCGCTGCCCGATACCGCGTTGACTGTCACCGGATAAGTTCCTGCCGGAGTTCCGGTGGTGGTCGACGTGGTCTTCGACGAACTGCAACTTGCCTGAAACAAAATGAGTGCGAAGAACGCACCCAGGAGCAGTCCCATCAGCAGCCGTCGCTGGCGCGAGCGCTTGCGGCCAAAGCCCACACCGAGCAGCGCCAGTCCTGAGACCGGCAACCACGCTGCATAAAACGGAGCCTGCGTGCCGCTTCCAGGTCGCAAGTCGGTCGTGGTGGTCACGCGTTGTGTGGTGTTGATCACAAGCTGCGAACTTGCCGGACCGTTGTTGAGATTCGGGATCGGGTTGTTGTTACCCGGCAGGCAAGTCGCGCCAACGGGCAGCCCGCTGCCGCAGGAGATGGAAACGCTATTGGGGAATCCGCTGTTCGAACTGGGGGTAAGCGTAGCTGTGAAAGTCGCAGGCACACCCGCCGGAACCGTAGCTGTGACCGGGGCCACCTGGAGGTTGAAGTCGTTGACCGTGATGCTCGTGCTGGAGGTGGCTAACATCGCCTGCCCGACAAACGCGGAACCGCTGTTCCCCAGGATCGTCGAACCGCCGGGCAAAGTAGGGGCAACCGGCGTCAGAATCACGGTTACAGTCGCGGTGGCGGCGGCGTTCAGCGTACCGATGTTGCACAGCACGGTTTGATTGGTTGGAGAGCCGCAAGTGCCCGGGCTCGCGGTCGCCGAAACAAACGTCGAACCCGAGGCTGGTAAGTAGTCGATGAAATACACGCCGTTGGTGAACTCACCGTTGTTTGTAATCGTGTAAGCGAAGCTGACCTGGCTGCCCACACCCACGACCAACGGAGTCGCGGTGGGCGTCGGCATGGTGAGGTTCAGGAGCGGCCCGATCTTGGTTACGAATGCATCGCTCGGTCCGCTGAGAGCGCCTTGAAAAGGATTTCTGAGGGGGAAGCCGGTGGACGAAGCTGTTTCTCCCGTTACGTAGCTGGAGTTTTGCTGATCAAGCGCGACCCCGGTACCGAAATCCGCGCCGGTTCCGCCAAAGAAGCCCGACGAACTGGTCACGGCACAAGTAGGAGTTATGATCGGACTGCAAGTCGCGAGCGTGTCGACGCGGGCAAAGAACGCATCGCTCGTACCTCCTCCGAACGTTGACTGCAAGGGATTCCCGACCACTGGAAAGTTTGCCGAACTCGTCCAACCAACAATTTGTGCGCCCTGACTGTTGTCGATGGTGACCGAGTTCGCGACGTCCGTTCCCGAACCGCCAAGATAGGTGAAGTAATCGAGAGGAAGAGGGGTGGTGCAGGTCGAGGCCGTGCAGAGAATTCCAAACTTGGCGAGGAAGGCATCGGTTCCGCCGCCGTTCGCGGCCTGCAGTGACGTCGTCCCCGTGGTTGCGGCGTTGAAATCCGTGGAAGTGGTCGAACCGACGACGTAAGCATTGGGGGTCGAGTCGACAGCCACTGCGTAACCCACATCGTCGCCCGAGCCGCCGAGATAAGTCGAAAACAGCAGTTGCGTTCCCGTAACCCCGGCCGGGTTGATCTTGGTGAGAAAAGCGTCCAGCCCACCCTTGTTCGTAACTTGATAGGCGTTGAGCAGGGGCATGTCGATAAAATTCGTGCCCCCGGTTATGTACGCGTTCGAAGTGCTGTCGACTGCGATGCCACCACCTACAGTGACTCCATTGCTGGGATTGCTTCCGCCAATGTAGGTCGAATACGGCACGCTCCCCGATCCTGCGGTATTTGGATCTACCTTGGTGAAGAAAAACTGATTGGCAGCCTTCGGAGCGGTCTGAATGGATCCGAGCGTCGACGGAAACCCCGTCTCTTGCTCGGTGGAGGTGGTTGTTCCGGTGATATATGCGTTACTTCCTGGGTCGAGCGCCATCCCGGAAGCAATGTCCACGCCGCTACCGGAAAGATAAGTTGAATACAGCAGGATTTTTCCCGTGGGATCGAGCTTGCTCACGAAGACGTGCCTGCCGCCGGAAACAGGCGTTGCCTGAAACGGCGCAATGGTGCCCTTAGTGGGGAAATTACCGGAAGTCGTGGTTCCCGCCACGATCACATCAAACCCGGAATCCACTCCGATCCCGGCGGTATAGTCAACGCCGTTTCCACCGAGGTACGTGGAGAATTGCAGCGTGCCGGTGGGATTGAACTTGGCGATAAACGCGTTGGCGGTTGCTCCTGGCGCCAGCGCCGGCTGATATTCCCCGGTGGTTCCGGGGAAATTAGTCGAAGTAGTCGAGCCTGCCACGTAGCCGTTGCCGACTGCGTCCACGGCAATGGCGGGGCAGCCGGGGGGCGGCGCGGGGACGCCCGCCACAATGATCGGAGCAATGACGGAGCAGGCTTCGTTGCCGCTGCCGCCGAGGTAGGTTGAGTACACGAGAACCGGGTCGATAATCAATGCCCGTTTGCGATCGTAAGCGCCCAGTTGAAATCCAACTTCGTCTTTTTTCTGTCCGCGCAGTGCGAAGCGGCCAGCAACGGTATGCTCCTCGGCTCCAAACTTCTGATACACGCGTGGGGTTTGCAGCCGCACGTCGCTACCCCGAAGCGCCAGAACCAGATCGCCGGCGGCGTCGATTCTTAGGTTTCGCTGACCTTGAAATTTCAGCGCTACCAGCCTCGGATCACTACCCGGCGCAACCTCGAAGTCATATTCCAGTCGACCCTGGTTGCCGTAGTACACGAGGTCGATGCCGGGATACACATCGTGGTAGCGCACGCGCGCAAACTGAGGAACATCACGATGCCATTGCGCGGGATCATTGCCGATAAAGTAATTGCTTTTCCCGGGCAGTTGGACGTCGCCAATTGGATCAGCGGCGGAAGTCGCTCCTACCAGCTTCATGCTGACAACGGAAGCTTCATTTGCAGGAGGCTGAGAGGGCGCTGATGGTTGCTGAAGGGCCAGGACTGCCTCGTGTGCGGTAAGGTAGAGGCCATAACCGGCGCCACGCGCCAGAAATCTGACTCTCGCGTCGGTCTGTCCCTGGTTTGGCTCAAACATCAGAGGGAGGTGGCTGTAAATGGTCAGGGCATGCGAGCCGCGCTCTGACGGCGATTGAATCGACGGAGCGCGCACTGCCGGGGCAGGCGGGTGTAGGTTGAGAGCGGAAAGTCGGTGGGCGTTTCCATCACTGGTAACTCGGAGCGGAGCGGAGCCCATGGTCAGAGCCACAGCTCCAAGCATGGTCAGCAGCGAGATTGCTACGACAACGCGAGTTCCCGAACACGTTTTTCCCGACCGACAGCGATTCAATCTCACTAGCTCCTCCGATTTCCCGATGTCTTTTCCCGATTTCAGGGAGAGGAAGAAGAAACGGCGCACCACCAACACCCCGAGTCGCGCCCGCGAAGCGGCTTTCGTACTTGCCACCAAAAATAAGTGCAAGAGTAAGTAACTACTTAAACATCTGACGGATAGCCTGTCAAGGTGCGCGACCTAATCTCAGGCTTAAGATTGGTGAGATGCGGACTGGTGCAGCGGGAGATGCCGATTGAAATAGAAAGGCGCAGCAGTCAGCGGAAGTCAGCGCCTTCGAGATGTCGTCATGGCGCAGATTATCTGCAAATTGTTTCATTGCCGCACTCTGTGCGAGTGGAATCATAGATCGCAAGTCTTTTGTTCACAGCCGGAGACTGAATTCGTTTGCACTATTTGTGTGGCAGTGCGATTGCTCCCATGACTCCGCCTTCCCCCTTCCTCCCCCACACATTCCTGCCTGGATTCATTGCTGCATCGGGTGCAATGGCAGTAACCGACTCAGTTCCCGTAGTTTCTTTAGTCTTGCAAACTGCTGACAATTAAGTATCTTTGGCCTAAGAGCATGGGTTGGCTGTGCATCTTCGTAAATTGCGGAGTGACTTCGCTGGCTGAGGGGGATAGAGAATGCTCGAAAGGCAAGACAGCACGACGCTGGAGACAACGCAGGAACGCCGCGGCATACGACGCTTCGACATGCGTCTGCCGGCGTCGGTCAAAATAGAAGACGCAAGCGTTGGAGAATTATTTACCGAGACTCAAAATGTGAGTGCTCGGGGAGTCTTTCTCTACCTGGACCGGCCGCTCGCCGAAGGCTCCCGCATTCACGTGACTTTGACCTTTCCGCCGCATGTGACCTTGACCGACCCAGTGCGCGTTCGCTTCACCGCCCGCGTGGTGCGAGCCGAAGCCCCTCTTCCGGCATCGCGGGTCGGCATTGCGGCTGTCATCGAAGAATACGAATTCCTGCGCTCGGCGGCCGCAGGTAGTTGAATCGTCCCAGCCATTCCCGCATGGTTTGACGGTAACGGCTTAGTGCTGGCCGCCCCTGCGCCTGAATCCTGGCTGCTACATATTTCTTGACACCGTCAGTCAGAATCGGTCATAGTGCTGTCGCCTTATTTCCGGCGGCGACTCTCCCCCTGCCTTCTCGCGCGCCGAACCATGATTGTGATTAGACCGGGATTGTGATTAGGAGGACCGATCATGCACAGACTTTGTTTTGCTCTGGCTGTGATCCTGATTGCAGTTACTTCCTGTGCCGCCGCAACCGGCGACGAATCAAGTCGGAACTTCAACCAACCTTCGACCCGAACCGTTTCTGGTACCGAAATCGTCCACTTCAAGAACGGGCAAGTGCCAGTGGACCTTTCCACCACGACGATTGCTGCGCTGGTTCCCAATGGGTCCGGCGGCTACAATGTCCTGGCGGGAACGGGAACCAGCGGTGGGACCTTCAGCATCCTAAACGTCCCCAGCGGGTTCTATCTGCTGCAAATCGGCGCGGTTTACGTGTGGACGAGCAACTCGGTAGTGGATGCCGATTCCATCGCCGATTACCGCTCCGACATAGTGGCGGCCAATCCAAATACAACTTCTGTTACCTTCGATCTCACCAATCTCCACTCCTGGCAAGCGACGGACCTCTTCGAACTCGAATGCCCGAACAATAATACGGAGGACTTCTTTCCGGGCACCGTCGGAGAAACCACGTTTACCGGCACGTTTCCCTATTTCGGATATTTAATTGCGGGATCAGAAGGCGACCAGTGTTATGCCGCCCAACTGATCACCCAAAATCTGGGGAGCTATGCCTTCACCGGATTGGGCAGATACCTGGCGCCCGCCAAGTTCAACCAGAAGCAGGGATCGGACACTCCGATCAACGGCAGGCTCAGAACAATTGCTCGAAATCACAAGTTTGAAGCCAACATCGATGGCGCTGATATCAGCGCGCAAGCGCTTGCCGCCAACCCCGGCGCAGCTTTAGTTAGCGCATTTATTGTGCTTGATCTCTACCCCGGCAGCTTTTCACATGGGCAGAGCACACCAACTCCAGACCTGGTCATCTATAGCGCGCCGCCAGCGCCCTTCATCACTACGAATAGCGACTTAGGCCCAGTCTCTTATGGAAATCCCTACTCGTCAAAATGGCCCCTGTTTGATAGCTACATGTGGCAGGCACAGACGAATTACTTGGCCCCGGGAGCCACCAACAGTGCGCCCATGTTTACCGCGGCCTTCGGCAGCACGCTAAGGCTGCCGACCGCCGCCAGTCCGATCAAACCCCTGGCAGGCGTGGTAAGCAGCCCTTCCCTGAATCACAAGAATTTTTTTGTCGACCAGACCGGGACTGGCACGACGCCGACCCTGAGATGGTCGCCGCCGAGCGAGGGCTCTGCCAATAACTATGTAGTCCGGATTTACCAGCTGTCCAACAATGCGGACAACACTGTCATCAGCTTCGTTGCTGGGTTTCGCACTCAGAGTAAGTCCCTGATCGTGCCTGAAGGCGTGCTAAGCGCTGGGCAAGCTTACTTTTTCTTGATCCAATCGGACTACATTCCGGGCGTGAACTTTGCCAAGACGCCGTTCATGAACGGTTCGACCAGCGGCCTAGCCCAAGTGACATCCGGAGTCATCCAGCCGTAGGTCGGGTATCTGCCGGGCTATTCGAATGATGACTGAATTTTGCGGGGTGTTCACTGTATACCGGCATAAGGCCGGAAAGAGGGGCCGCGTGGAGAAATTTAGCTCATTGAAAATGTTTTGCCTTGGGTTGATATTTTGTATCGCGACGGCGATTGCATCGCCCGCCCAGACCTTCACCACGCTCACAACATTCGATGGCACCAACGGTGGATTGCCAGTTTGGCCTCTGGTCCAAGGCACCGACGGAAACTTCTACGGCTCAACCGGGTTTGGCGGGACCGGCGACGAAGGCACAATCTTCAAGATCACTCCGGCTGGCAAACTGACCACGCTGCAGAGCCTTGGGTATCCGCACATCGCGGTCCAAGCCATTGACGGAAATTTCTACGGGACAACTCCCTACGGCGGGCCTAAAGGAGCGGGCACGGTCTTCAAAATGACCGCCGCGGGCAAGTTGACCACGCTCTACAACTTTTGCGCCCAAACTGGATGCACTGACGGAGACACTCCGTATGGCGGAGTGATTCAGGCCAGCGACGGCAACTTCTACGGGACGACGGCGGGCGGTGGGACCTACAACTACGGCACGGTCTTCAAAATCACAAGAGCAGGCAAGCTGACCACGCTCACCAGTTTCAATTCCCTCGGGGTTGCAGGAACATCGCTGGTGCAAGGCATCGATGGGAACTTTTACGGGACAACCTCAAACGGCGGGACCAACGGCGATGGCACGATCTTTAAGGTAACCCCAAAAGGGAAGCTGACCACGCTGCATACCTTCAACTTCACGGACGGCAAGTTCCCTTACGACGCGCTCATTCAAGCCGCCGACGGAAGCTTCTACGGCACAACTTACTCAGGTGGGTCTAACGATCCTCAAGCCTGTGAGGGGATTGGTTGTGGAACGGTCTTCAAGATTACGCCGGCAGGCAAGCTGACCACGATATACAACTTTTGTGCTCTAACTAATTGCGCGGACGGGCAATGGCCCTCTGGCAGCCTGGTTCAAGCTACTGATGGGAACTTCTATGGCACGAACGAGGCAGGCGGCGCCCACGGGACAAACTGCCCCTTTGGCATCTGCGGGACGGTCTTCAAAATTACACCAAAAGGTAAATTGACCACGCTGCACAGCTTTGCCGGAACGGATGGCTCGGATCCCTATTCTGGGTTGATTCAAGCCACCAGCGGCACCTTCTACGGCACTACGAACATGGGTGCCGATCTTAGCTGCGGCGGCGGTTCTGGCTGTGGCACGGTCTTCAGTCTGTCTGTGAGGCTTGGACCGTTCGTGGAAACGCGGCCCACTTCCGGCAAGGTTGGAGCAAACGTCATCATCCTGGGGAACAATCTGACAGGCGCGACTCGCGTCCGCTTTAACGGCACCAAAGCCACGTTCAAAGTCTTGTCGAGTTCCGAAATCGAGACTACTGTCCCGGCGGGCGCCACTACTGGCTCCCTCGAAGTGAAGACCCCCAAGAAACTGCTCAAGAGCAACGTCGTTTTCAGGGTCAAGCCGTGATCGTTTGAAACCCACGAAATAAATCTCTGCGGCTTGCCGCCACGCTTTAAGCCTTCCAGCCGCTAATTTTCGTGTGGTTCCGCAACTCGTCCAGCCGTGCAGCCAGAGGCTGCGACGGGTTTGGCGAGCCATCACGCGAACTGGTGTTCGCCCAATCGGTCATTGTCCATGCCCCGGTGGAAAATTTGCGGCGGTGGCATTCCTTGCAAATGAGTTCCCGAAGGATGATAATTTGTATCGCCTTTCTGGAGCGCATCGGAAGGGGTTCTGTTCTGATTCTATTGCTCTGTGAGCGGGAGTAGTTCAGCGGTAGAACGCCAGCTTCCCAAGCTGGATGTCGCCGGTTCGATCCCGGTCTCCCGCTCCAAAAACTTTGTAAACCTTGCGCTCCAGCGCAAAGGCTCCGACCGCGTCGCCCCTTCCCTGCCGCGCTCCGCGATCTCAAGTGCTAATGGGACACAAATTTACAGTCGATTTACGATTCTTTACGTCCAACCCACGTTTGACTGTGTTGCAATATCAATAGCGAGATCTTTGTGATAGTCGCAATGCCGATTTGCAAGACTCAGAATGGGATGGCGGGGCAAACCATGAGGCGTTCAGTATGAGGCACGGGGAATGAGATCGACACGAACGCTAACAGTCGTGCTCGCGGGTTTGATAGTGCTCGGCCTCGCGTGGTCGATTTCGATCCCGCGGAGTCACGCCGCTTCCGATCAGCCCCAGGCAGCCCCGCAAACCGAATCTACCAGTGCGGCAGCAAAGCCGGTGGGGACGGTGACAGCTCTGTCCGGAAACGTTATTACGCTCACAACCGACGCGGGTTCGACCGTCAACGTCGTTGTCCAGGATTCCACTCGCCTGGTTCGCATTGCCCCCGGACAGAAAGATTTGAAGGATGCAGCGCCTGCGCAGTTGCCTGACGTGCAGGTGGGCGACCGGGTCTTGGCCCGAGGCAAGGCATCGGACGACGGTAAATCGGTAGTCGCTTCGTCGGTCGTCGTCATGAAAGGGTCCGACGTGACGGCGAAGCAGCAGCGCGACCGCGAGGATTGGCAGAAACGCGGAGTCGGTGGTCTGGTGAGCAGGGTCGATGCGGGCAGAGGAACCATTGCCCTGGCTGCTCCGGCCATAGGCGACGCCAAGCCGGTTACGATTCACATTTCAAAGAACACCATTGTTCGTCGATACTCTCCAGACTCGGTCAAGTTTGACGACGCCAAGCCAGGCACGCTGGATCAGATCAATGCGGGAGACCAATTGCGGGCTCGCGGCCTGCGCAGTGAGGACGGCAGCGAACTGGCAGCGGAAGAAATTGTTTCTGGAACGTTTCTCAACATCGCGGGGACAGTTGCCTCGACGGACGCGGCCAACAACACCATGAGCGTGATGGATGTGGTGACTAAAAAGCCAGTTACGCTCAGGTTTACCGCAGACTCGCAATTGCGAAAACTGCCTCCCATGGTAGCTCAGAGGATCGCCCAACGGCTGCGTGGTGGATCGTCCGATGGCGAGCCGGGCGCATCGGCTCCCGGCGCAACTCCGCAAGCTGCGTCAGGCCAGACCACGCAACCTGGCGGTGGCGGAGGCTCACGTCCTGGTGGCTTGCCCGACTTCCAGCAAATGTTAAAGCGAATGCCCGCCGTAACCCTCGCGGATTTGCAGAAGGGCGACGCCGTGATGATCGTAACCACGCAAGGCACAGCCACGACTCAGCCAACCGCGATCACATTGTTAAGCGGCGTGGAACCAATTCTGTCGGCTTCACCCAACAGCAATCGGGCGGCGATGCTTCTTTCTCCGTGGAATCTCGGGGGCGGTGGCGGAGATGCTGCGGCAGGAGCAACCCAGTAGCTCCTCAACTGGCAGGATAAAGTTTGGCTCAGGAGAATTGATGACGTCCGGCCGTTCCCGAAGTTTTGCCTTCCTATTCGTTGCGGTTCTTGTATTGCTGATGCTGGCAGGTTCCTTGCCCGCGCAAACTCCGCCGGGCACGCTTCGCGGCCGAGTCACAGATCCTACCGGCGCAGTCATCCCGCGAGCAACCGTTACTGCAGCCGGACCCACAGGGCAAAAGACGACGGCGGTCACAAACAGCCAGGGAACATACGAACTCAAGGGATTGCCTCCGGGGAGCTACACGGTCACAACGTCGGCGAAGGGGTTCGCAATATCTACAGAGCAGAACGTCACCATCTCCGCGGATCAAGTTCAGCAGTTCGATATAGGGCTTGAGATCCAGGTCAAACAAGAAAAAGTTGAGGTGCAGGAAGAAAGTGCAACTGTCGGCGTGAGCCCGACAGAGAATGCCAGTTCGATCGTAATCAAAGGGAAAGACCTCGAAGCTCTTTCGGATGACCCCGACGAATTACAGCAGGAACTCGAGGCGCTGGCGGGGCCTTCGGCGGGACCGAACGGCGGCCAGATCTATATTGATGGATTTACCGCCGGACAGCTTCCTCCGAAGTCCTCGATTCGCGAGATTCGCATCAATCAGAATCCGTTTTCCGCGGAGTACGACAAATTAGGCTATGGCCGGATTGAGATTTTTACCAAGCCAGGCACAGACAAGTTTCACGGGCAGTTCATGGCGGATGGCAACTCATCTGCCTTCGATGCGCTTAGTCCGTTCGCACAGGACCAGCCGCCTTTCCATTCGGAACTGTTTAACGGGAGCCTCGGCGGCCCCTTGAGCAAGAAGGCTTCGTTCTTTTTTAGCGCTCAAGTCAGGGACATCAACGACTCCAACATTGTGAACGCGATCGTGCATGCTGACCCCACTGTCAGCTTCGCCCAAGCGGTTCCCAATTCGCAGAATCGGATCAATGTTGGCCCTCGGCTGGATTTTCAGCTCACACCAAACAACACGTTAACTGTCCGTTACCAGTTTTTCCACAATTCGGAAGACAACGAGGGTGTCGGACAGTTTTCTCTTCCCTCGCAGGCCTACAACACGACCTCTACGGAGCACACCCTGCAGATCAGCGATACTCAGGTCCTGAGCGCGAACGTTGTGAACGAAACCCGGTTTCAATATCTGCATGACAGCAGCAATCAGACGGTGCTGCCTATCTATGCGTCGACTTCGTCGGATCCATGCGCGCAGTTGCATTTTCTGCCGACCGTATCGGTGTTGGGAGCCTTTACCTGTGGGAACAATCAGATCGGGAACGGTTCTGACGTGCAGAACCACTACGAACTGCAGAATTACACTTCCATCGTTCACGGCACGCACTTAATAAAGTTCGGTGGGCGGCTGCGCGCAATGACAGATTCCAACGTGTCAAATGCCAATTTCAACGGCGTGTTCACTTTCACTTCCCTGGCCGTTACCGCCAATAACTCCGGATATCAGACTGGGTATCAGAAAGACCCGCGGGGCGGAATCGTTTGCCTGGAGCAGACCATACAGCCGTTGCCGGTGCTGCCTACTTCCAGTGAATTGACCAACTGCGGTGCCAGCCAGTTCTCGATCACCACGGGGCAGCCGCTCTCCGAGGTTACTTTGGTTGACGCGGGCCTGTATGCGCAAGACGATTGGCGGATTCGCCCCAACATGACGCTCAGCTACGGCTTGCGTTTCGAAACTCAGAACGACATTCATGATCATGGAGATTTCGCCCCGAGAATCAGTTTTGCGTGGGGCCTGGGTGGCGGAAAGAAAACGGCGGCTAAGACCGTGTTGCGCGCTGGCTACGGCATATTTTACGACCGCATCCCGTACAACCTTGTGCTCCAGGTGGAGCGTCTAAATGGGTTTACCCAACAGCAGACAATCGTCCAGGCGGTCAACTCTACGGGTCAGATCTCCATGGGTCAGACTTCTCCCACCAGCTATCAGCTCGCTTCCGGCCTAAGGGCTCCCTCGACCATGCAAACCGCAGTGAGCATCGAGAGGCAGCTTGCGAAGAGCACTACTCTGGCGGTCACCTACATAAATTCGTATGGTGAGCACCAACTATTCCTCCGCAACGCCAATGCTCCGCTGCCGGGAACCTATCCTTCGGATCCGGTGCGGCCGTTTGGAGGCACCGACAACATCTATCAATACAACTCCGAAGGAATATTCCGGCAAAACCAGGTGATCGCGAATTTTCGCACCAGCATTGGATCGAAGCTCTCGCTCTTTGGCTTTTACACGCTCAACTATGCGAACAGCGATCTGGGATCGGGAGGCGGCGGCGGCAGTACAGTCAGCTTTATTTCCCATCAATACGATCCCATGGCGGATTACGGCCGGTCGCAATTCGACGTACGCAGTCGCGTGGTCATGGGCGGGACGATTTCGATGCCCTATGCATTTCGCCTGAACCCGTTTATCATCGCAAGTTCGGGCCAGCCGTTTAACATTGTCGCGGGGCAGGACGTAAACGGCGATTCTATCTTCAATGACAGGGCAGGGTTGGTTACAAGTTCGACGCCACCCGGGAACATAAGAGTGACCCCATGGGGCGCCGTAAACGTTGCGCCGAATCCGGGCGAGGCTACCATTCCAATCAATACCGGTACTGGCACCTGGCTGGCCACGGTGAATTTGCGCCTCAGCAAAGCCTTCGGCTTTGGGAAGGAAGTAACTGGAGGAGCGGCAGCGGGCTCTGACGGTGGAGCAAGAGGGGGTGGCGGACGAGGTGGCCCTCCGGGAGGCGGTTTGGGTGGTCGCGGATTAAGCGGCGGCGGATCTGGCGGTGGGTTCGGCGCGGGCGCCGCCACGAATCGACGTTACAATCTAACTTTCAGCGTATCCGCCCGAAATGTTTTTAATCGCGTGAATCTGGCACCGCCGATTGGCACTCTCAGTTCACCGCTTTTCGGGGAATCAAATGCCCTCGCAGGCGGGCCTTACGCATTCGGTTCCGCTACCCGGAGGATCGATCTGCAGGCTCTCTTCTCATTCTAGCGGCTTGCTGTTTCGAGAAGATATTGTTAAAACTTTCAGTTGGAGAAACCTTGAGAAAATTGAGAGCTGTGTCGTTGGTGGCGCTGGGTATCCTTGTCTGGGCGGTTCTTTTCGTGGGTTGCTCGGGCAGCAACTCCCTCAGCATCACGTTGTCGCCGGCTTCGGTGCCAGCGTTGAATCCAGGGCAAACGACAACTATCACTGCCTCGGTCGCCAATGACAAGAACAATCAGGGCGTAACCTGGAGTCTTTCTGGTCCGGGTTTGTTGAGCGGCAACACGACAACCTCGGTCGTGTACACCGCTCCGAGCAGCGTCTCGACCACGACCACTGCAACGATCACGGCAACTTCAGTCGCGAACAGCACCATCACCGCAACCGAATCGATCACCGTGACCGCGGTGCTGACCATTACCACGACCTCACTTCCCGCGGGAGTTCTGCTGGTTCCTTATAACGCATTCGTTAACGCAGCGGGGGCAACTCCTCCCTTGACCTGGACAGTGACTCAAGGCAGCCTCCCCGCTGGATTAACTTTCTTGTCAACCAGCACCAGCACCTCCGCCCAAATCACGGGCACGCCAACGGTCTTGCAAACCTCCAGCTTCACCGTTCAGGTTACGGATACTTCAGGCGGGAGCGTAACCCAGGCGTTGAGCATCACTATCAACAAACCGCCGCCGCTGTCGGTTGCGACCGGATCACTGCCCATCGGCACGGTGAATACGGCGTACAACCAGACCTTGCAGGCAAGCAGCGGAGTCCAGCCCTACACCTGGAGCCTGATTAACAGCACTACTCTGCCCGCCGGGCTTTCTCTTGCCCCAAACGGTGTGATTTCCGGGACGCCGATCGCAACCGGAACCTCCAACTTTACGGTTCAGGTGGAGGATTCGTCGACGCCGCAACAGATCGCGCAGGCGAACCTGAGCATCACCATCAACCCTGGAATTACAAACAACTCGAAACTGAGCGGGAACTATGCCTTCTCGGTACAAGGCTTCGACCCGAATGGCTCACAACTTCCACTGTTTGTGGCTGCGGGCAGCTTTGTGGCGGATGGCAATGGGAACATTTCCAACGGGATTATGGACACAAATAATACCGTGATGCCCGTCAATCAAACTTTTAGCGGCACATATTCCATTGGCCAAAATGGTCTGGGTTATATGACCTTCAACATCACCGGAGGAGGCAGCCGATCGTTCGCGCTATCGATAATGGCGAACGGGAACGCCAATCTCATTGAGTTCGACGACATCAATGGCGGAGGTACGCGCAATTCTGGCGTGCTCCTGAAACAGACCACTTCGGCATTTTCGACGGCATCGATTAAAGGCAGCTACGCCTTCGGGTTCCTTGGAATCGACTCAGCCAAGAATCGCTTTGGTGTAGCAGGAGATTTTCAAGCCGACGGCGCCGGACACTTTACCGGTGGCGTGTTGGATTCCGACGACGGAAGCAAGGGCCCCTCCTCAAACGTCCCCTTTACCGGCGCATACTCAGTCGCATCAACCGGTCGAGGTTTGGCGACGATCGCAACTAGCAGTTACAGCTTCTACGTTGTCAACGCCACTGAACTGCTCGTTGTGGAAATCGATCCATTCGTGCCGGGCGGGCCCAATCCTCTAGTTAGCGGTACGATCCTCGGGCAGACGAGCAACAGCGGGTTCAACGCTCCCAGCGTTTTCGAGCTGACTGCTCTGGGTGGGTCCGGGCCTGAGAGCCAGGTTGGACAGTTTAATGCCACTACCGGAACGTTCAACCTAATTTCGGACGCGAATGCCGGTGGCATGCTGACATCCCTCGCCGGGACGGGCGGGTACAGCATTGCGAACGGGCGCGTGTCACTGAGTGGATCAGGCTTTCAGAATTCGTTGCCTGTCCTCTATATGGTGAATTCTAACGAAGCATTCATCATCGGTACGGACTCTGCTGTCAGTTTTGGATTCATGGCCGCGCAGTCTGTGCCATCGACCTTGTCGGGGACATACGCGGGCGGTTCGCTCGCGCCTGCCGATCCTGCCGTCAGCAACGTTGTGAGCATCGCGATCGCCGGGTCCAACAACCTCAACGTCACTTCAGATGTCAGCAGTAAGAACGGGTTGAGCCAGAATCAGGTTGCGGAAAGCACCACTCCTCCGGACAGTCACGGGAGGGTTGAGGTAACGCAGAGCGGAAACCCGAATCCGACAGAGATTCTGTACCTGGTCTCCGGCGCTCAGTTTGTCTCGCTCACGACGGACGCGACGGCGAGGGTTGACATCTTCCAGCAATAGCTTGAACCCACGCGCTACTGAACACACCTTACTGCGCCGCGATGCGTTCTTGCAGTTTTGCTCGGTAGCTTCGGCTGCACGAAAGCTGCTTGCCGTCTCTGAGGACAACCATGTATTCGCCCCGATTGCAGGGTTGCAGTTCCTTGATCTTTCGCACGTTCACGATGATGGAGCGATGGATGCGAATGAACTGAACCGGATCGAGCCTTTCGGAGACACGGCCAATCCCTTCGCGGAGCAGATAAGATCCGCCGCTGGTCTTCAACTCGACATAGTTCCCAGCGGCCTCCACCCAATCGATCTCATCCATATCAACGAGCACCAACCGCCCGGCTGTCTTGACCGCCAATCGCCGGTTCGGGCCGGGACCGGTCCTTGCCTCGGCCAGCAAATCGAGGATGCGATGCGTCAAATGACGGTCGTGCGCCTTGAGAAGTTCGGCGCGACTTCTCTCGATGGCAGTGTGAAGCCGGTCCTGATCAAAGGGCTTTAACAGAAAATCGAAAGCGCGCGCCTCAAATGCTTGAGTGGCGTGCCGATCGCTGCTGCTGGTGAAGATCACGATAGGCATGTCGACGCGAGAAATGTCCTGAAGCGCGCGAAAACCATCGCGCATTTCTATGTCGAGCAGCAACAGGTCAGGCTTGCATGTTCTGACAGCAGCCATGGCTTGAAGCGCGTCGGCGCACTCCGCAACAATCTCAACTCCGGTTTCGTCAGTCAGCAAGACTCGCAACCGGTTCCGCGCCGCAGGTTCATCGTCAGCGATGACGGCACGGATTTCTGGAATTATCATGCGAATTTCACGCAGACGGCTTTCGATTTGCGGAAACCACCCCATACAGATATTGACGTTCTAGAGTACGAAAAGGTTGGTCACGAAGTTCTGTGCATTCGTATCTTTTGATGCACGGTTCGCGTCTGCTTTTACATCGGACGAAACGCGAAGAACGAACACATAACGATTTTCGATTTCTTCTACAAATAGACGTAGACAAATCCTGACATTGGCGGCGAACAAGCGCGTCTAACGCGTGTTATAGCGACTGATCTTCCAATTTGTGGATAGGCGACTGCGATTCTTACAAATTCCCGTAACTTGCGCTGCGCGAATTCAACTTAGCGCCTAATTCACATGTTGAATTCATCGGCATTTCATCCTGGATGAACTCCCTCTCGTCCATGAAAACGTACGACTCGCATGCGACTGCTGTCTGCACTCGATCTTCGGTTCCGTGCATGCATGAGCCAATGCGCACGGACTACCGGGCGTTTGCGCGCTTCAAGAAACAGTCAGCTCGTGCAAGGAGACAGTCATGAGTTTTGCAAAGATGAGAACATCGATGGTGTTAGTGCTGTTGCTGCTATCGCTTTCGGCACTGTACGGCTTCGCACAATCTGTTACCTCAGGGGACTTGACCGGGACGGTCACGGATACCAGCGGAGCTGTGATCCCGCAAGCTACAGTCACCCTGAAAAGTACTTCCGAAGGATCCATTCAGAAGACGGCGACGAATCAAAGCGGGAACTATCACTTCTCGCTGTTGAAGCCAGGAAACTATGTAGTGTCCGCCTCAGCTCCGAACATGGCGACGACGACGCACACAGTGGACGTCCAAATCGGACAGATCACCACTGTCACGTTGAGTCTCGGCGCCCAAGGGCAAAATCAGACGATTGAGGTCACCGCCGAAGCGCCACTGCTGCAGACGGAGAATCCCAATCTCACCACCACGATCAGCGAGAAGCAAATCGCGCTGCAACCGAATCCCGGGAATGACACAACTTTCTACGCCCAGACCACTCCGGGCGTGGCCATGAACGTTGGCAGCGCATTTGGCGGTTACGGGAACTTCACCGCATATGGCTTGCCCGCAACCTCGAATCTGTTCACCATCGACGGTAACGACAACAACGATCCTTACTTGCAGCTCAACAACAGCGGGTCGAGCAACTTGACTCTCGGGTCAAACGACCTTCAGGAGGTCGCGGTGGTCACCAATGGCTACACCGCGCAATATGGACGTCAAGCGGGCGTGCAGATGGACTCCACGACCAAGTCGGGGAGCAATCAATTCCACGGGAATGCCAATTACTACTACAACGGGGACGTGCTGAACGCGAACGACTACTTCAACAAGTTCGTAAGCCCTGGCAGCCCAGTCACTCCGCGGCCTTTCGCCGTCAACAACCAGTGGTCAACGTCTGTGGGTGGACCGATCATCAAGAACAAGACGTTCTTCTTTGTCGATTATGAAGGCTTGCGTTACGTGTTGCCTTCGACCCAGAATATTTTCCTGCCCAGCCCGCAGTTCGAGACGGCTGTGATTGGCAATCTGAATTCGAATGTGCTAAATGCCAATCAAAGTGCGGAAATCCCGCTCTACAACAAGCTCTTCGGTTTGTACAACAATACGCCGACGTACTCACAGTTCACTCCTGCAGGATTGAATGCCGATCCTACGGGAGGTCAAGGGTGCGGCGACTTGAATGGAAAGTCGCTGAATGGAACGCTGTTTGGTCAAGGCGCTGCCCCCTGCGCGTTGTTTTACCATGCGAGTGGCACCAACCTTAACAAAGAGTGGCTGCTGGCGGCCCGCATTGATCACACCATCAGCAACAATGACAAGCTTTTCGGACGTATCCACATCGATCGAGGGCATCAGCCCACCACGACCGACATCGTCAACCAGCAACTGTTTGGCGTGAGCAGCAATCAGCCAACCGATGACGGCCAGCTGAATTGGACGCACGTATTCAGCCCCAACGTCGTCAACAGCCTGGTTGCTTCGGGAATGTGGTACAGCACGATCTTTGAGCCGAACAGCCCGGCCTCGGTCCGCTTGGCGGCGATGCCTTACGACACCATCGCTTTCACCGGGAATGCGTTGTTTTCCAATCTGGGAGGGACGCAGGGGAATAGTTCTGTGACCGCTAATTTCCCCCAGGGACGCAACGTCACGCAATATCAAATCCTCGATGACTTTTCCATCAATCGTGGCAACCACACCATTAAGTTCGGCATGAATTTCCGGCGCAACGACATCAGCGACTACGGGAACCAGAATTTCGCCGGTGGCCAGGTTACGTTCCAAAGTGTAACTGACTTCGCGAATGGAATTTTGAGCGGCACTGCTGGCGACCAATACCTCCAGCAGTTTACGAACTTCCCGGTGAACCCGATCGCCATCTATAGCTTGGGTGTTTACGCCCAGGACGAATGGAGCGTCCGACGCAACCTCAAGTTGACCGTCGGACTGCGCGCGGATCGCAACTCCAACGCGGGCTGTCAGACTAACTGCTTCTCCCGTCTGGCTGTCCCATTCGACCAACTGAACCACGATGTGAACGTTCCGTATGATCAGATCATTCAGACCAATCAACACCGCGCTTTTACCGATCTTCAGTCGATCGCGTTGCAACCCAGGATCGGGGTATCCTGGAGTCCATTCGGCCGCAACACGGTGATACGTGCAGGTGCCGGGTTGTTCTCGGATCTGTATCAAGGGGTGTTGGTTTCCGACATCGAACTCAACTCGCCGACCTTGAATGGATTCACGTTATCGGGGAGTGCCCTCAACAATACCCCGGTAGCTCCCGGAGTAACGTTCGGCACGACTCCCGACGTGCAAACCTCGGCAACAAATTCCAATGCTGCATTCAACGCGGGATTCGCTTCTGGGGCTACTCTCGCCAGTCTCTCAACCGTTCCTGGGTTTGCTCCGCCTACCTTCTTCTCGACGGACAAAATCAAGAATCCAACCTACGTGAAGTGGAACCTCGAGGTGCAACAGGCATTGGGCTCGAAGACATCCTTAGACGTGAATTATGTGGGCACGCATGGATACGACGAGCTTATCTTCAACGGATCGGCAAACGCGTACAACAACGGAGCGCACTTGCCTTTGCCGAATGCGGCCCCCGATCCCCGCTTCAGCCAGGTCTTTCTTCTGGCTCCGCGCGGAGTTTCCAACTATGCGGGCTTGACTACTTCGCTCACAAGAAGAGCGGGGTATGGCTTCAGCGGCCAACTCAACTACACTTGGAGCCACGCTCTGGATGAGCTTACGGGATTGCCCAACACCCCCTTTAGCTTCCTCCAACCAACCTTTCAATTGAACCCGAACAACTTACGGCAGAACTATGGCAATTCGGACGCCGACATCCGGCACAACCTGACGGCTAGTTATGTTTGGGAGCTGCCCTACAAGTTCCAGAGCCGATTACTGCAAGAGACAGCAGGCGGATGGTCTGTTTCGGGTACTTTTTTTGTCCGTTCCGGCCTTCCCTACTCTGTCTATGACACCAATGTCGCGGCAGGCAACATTCCGGGTGGCTTCGGTATCTTTGCCACGCTCCTGCCGGGGCAAAGCTTCCCGAGTTGCGGCACTCCGGGGACCAACGTCGCCGATCCTCATGCATGCCTCAGTTCTTCCATGTTCGTGCCCTCAGGGGCGGAAACCGGACTCGGATCACCCAGCCGGAACTCCTTCCGTGGGCCGAGCTACTTTGATACGGATACCTCGCTCATGAAGAATTTCAACATCGGTGAACGAGTGCGATTCAGTATGGGAGCGAATTTCTATAACATTCTGAACCATGCTCACTTCGCTCTCCCACAAAATAACCTGGCGGCGGGGAACTTTGGACAATTCTTCGCCACCGCGCCGCAACCTACCAGCATCTACGGAGCTTTCCAGACCGCGGGTGTAACTGGACGGCTAGTGCAGATCGTCGGGAAACTGACGTTCTAACCACCTTCAAGAAAAGAGGGCGATCTTGTTCGAGATCGCCCTCACTTCATTCTCACATTCCTCCACCGTCGCACAGATATCGCTGAAAAAACCTTCAGCGAACAAGCCTTCGGACAACTCTCCTAGCAAGATTCCAGCCAACGCGCAGACCGGTGGTGCACGTACCAACGTTACGTTACGAGAGAATCTGGATCACACAGAAAGAGGGACCGCTTGCTACATAATAGTTATTGGGGAGGTGCGTTTCGGTGGAGTTAAGGCTCGATTATTTGTCTTGTGTGCTTACGATTTTTTCAACCATTCTGGTAGGCCGGAGACATTGGGAAGGCTGGGTCCTGGCCGGAGTCAACAGCGTCATCATCTGTTTCATCGGCTTAAGAACATCGCAATGGGGTTTCATTCCGGCAAATTTGTTTTGTATCGTGCTGTATGCGCTGA
>Ga0207002_1049_pt1 | contig 24484 bp, 20 predicted proteins | sample Alteio_BWMinCont_88_FD_153473 | JGI IMG/M metagenome (GOLD analysis project Ga0207002, IMG submission 153473) | Enriched cells from forest soil in Barre Woods Harvard Forest LTER site, Petersham, Massachusetts, United States -... | ecosystem: Environmental > Terrestrial > Soil > Temperate forest >...
GGCAAAACCATAAAATGGAATTTTATCAATAAAAATTTCAAACGCTTTAATAATGGCATCAAGATTTTCATAGTAATCAAGATGATCCCTATCAATATTTGTAATAACAGCAACAGTTGGGGTCAGCCGTAAAAAACTTCCATCGCTTTCATCAGATTCAGCAACAAAAAGCTCGCCTGTGCCCAACTTTGCATGGCTTCCAAACGAGTTTAATTTGCCACCAATCACCGCTGTGGGATCGAGCCCAACAGCATGCAACGCATGTGTCAAAATACTTGTGGTGGTTGTTTTCCCATGGGTTCCAGCAACCACAATCCCGTATTTCATACGCATCAGCTCTGCAAGCATTTCACTTCTGTGAATAATCGGCACACGCAGCTGCTGTGCCTTTGCAATTTCGGGATTGTGTTTATCTATGGCGCTGCTGACGACAATCACATGTGCCCCATTCACATGCTCTTCTTTGTGGCCTGAAAAAATGGAGATTCCCAATTTACTGAGCTTGTCAGTCACTGCTGTTGTTTTGATGTCGCTTCCAGAGACTTTGTACCCCATATTCACAAGAACTTCGGCTATCCCTGACATGCCACTGCCACCAATTCCCACAAAATGAATATTTTGAATTGCACCAAACATAACAAATATGATCCCAATAAAAGAAATTGACGCAAGAATGACCTATTTGTATATGCGACTGGAAATTTGCGACATCAAGCCAATTATGATGTAATCTGCAATCAATGTGGAACCACCGTTTGAAATAAACGGCAAAGGCAGTCCCTTTGTGGGCAACGCACCAGCAACCACACCCATATTGATGATTGTTGTCAACCCAAGCATTGTGAAACATCCCGAAGCCAACAGCCGATCTTGATAAAATTTTCCATACAAAACAAGCCTTAAAATGGCATAAAATAAAACCGAATACAGAATTGCTATGGCCAAAACACCAATGAATCCCATTTCTTCTGTAATCACAGCCAAAATAAAATCTGTGTGCGCCTCGGGCAAAAAGAAAAGCTTCTGCTGGCTTTCTCCAATTCCCCGGCCATAGACTCCTCCATTGGCAATGGCAACAAAGCTTTGAATGACCTGAAAACCTGCCCCCAAAGGATCCTGAAATGGATTTAAAAATGTCATAACACGTACAATACGATAGGGTTCCACAACAACAGCAGTTATAAACCCACAGGTTAGAAAGCCAAACGTACCAAAAAGGTAACGCTTTGGCAGACCATTCATAAATAAAATTGCAAGGTAACCTGCAACGACAACCAATGTGGTCCCCAAATCTTTCTGAGACAAAATCGCAATAGGTGCTAAAAGAAGTGCTGCCAGATAAAACCAATGATGCCGAACATGATTTTTTGTCACAAAATAAACACAGAAGAGAAGACTCACAACCTTTAAAAACTCCGCTGGCTGCACCGACATAGGTCCCAAATTTAACCACCGTGGTGCGCCACTGATTCGGCGTCCCACATGGGGAATGTGCGTTGCAAAAGTCAAAAACAACGTCACAAAAAAAAGATATTTGATTATTTTAAACCATGTTTCAAAAGGAACTTTTGCAGCTGCATAAGCTCCAAGCAATGAGGGAATTAAAAAAAGAATCTGTTTTTTAACAAAATAAAATTCATCTTTGTATGTTTGCAGCGCATACAACGACGAAGCGCTGTACACAAATAAAATGCCAAACCCCGTCAGCACAAAAACGGGAATCCAAAGAACATTTCCGCCATACATTTCCCATGCGCTGGGTGTGTATCTTCCAGGCTGCAGCTGCAAAATTTGCGTTTCATTTCCGGTTGCACTTTTATTCAATGCGAACTTCCTTCACAGCACGAAAGAGCCCAATTTCGAAAGACATCTCCCCTGTGCTCAAAATTTTGAAATTCATCGAAACTGCTGCAAGCCGGAGAAAGCAAGATCACGTCTCCGTCACAGCTTTCAAGCAGGGCTTGTTGAGCCGCATCCAGCAAACAGGTCTGAGCTTTTGACAAAAATTCATGCACAGGGTTGAGTTCTTCCAGAATAACATTCCTTGCAGCCCCAAATGGATAAATTTTCACAATATTTTTTTGGGTAAAATTGGCAATGGGGATGTAGCTATCACCCTTGGGTTTCCCTCCCAACAAAAGACGCACGGGTGCGTCAAATGATTTTAAAGCCACAAGAGTGCTTTCCACATTTGTTGCTTTAGAGTCATTCATAATAACCACACGCTTTTTTCGTCCTTGAATATCGACAAATTCTTGACAGAAACTTCCCACTCTTTCGAGCCGATGAGGAAGTGGAACGTACTGCGAGGTCTGCTTTTCCCATTGAAGTTTTATAATCTCATCTGAGACACCCAAATGCCGTGCTATCAAACTTGCACACATCACATTGGCAAAATTATGGTCTCCAAGCAGGCATGGATTTTGAACATTCCATAAATTATTCTTAAAATTTAAAATTTCCACTTTGCACTGGGGCTGAGCAAGACCCAGTGCACGTGCCTTTTGCAAGACCTGCGCATCGACAATAAAAAGGCCGTCAGCACGAGTCATCAGTGCTAACTTCCATTTCACCCGAAGATATTCTTCAAAGGTCTTGTGCCGTTCGAGATGATCGTTTTGTAAGTTTAAAATAGCCGTGCAAACGCACTGTAAGGATTGTGTGGTTTCGAGCTGATAGCTGCTCAACTCTAAAACACACACAGCTTTTTCATTTTTGGAAATATTCATGACGATTTGTGAAAAAGGAGTGCCAATGTTTCCACATGCGTAAGCATTTTTTCCCGCACGGGCCAAAAGCTGTGCGGTATAACTTGCCGTTGTGCTTTTCCCATTGGTTCCCGTAATGCCAACACACACTGTTTTGTCATTCAAAAACCAGGAAGCAACTTCAATTTCACTCACCACAGGCCTTTGATTTGCCTTTGCAAAACGAACAAATTCATTTTCTAATGAAATTCCTGGTGAAACCACCAAAGCCCAATCTGCTGCAAAATTTCCTGTAAAGATTCGAGAATTTTCCACATGCTCTGCAATTTCAAAAAAAATATCCTGCTTTGTTAACACATATTTCACATCGTCTGAAATGGTGTGTTGATCGATCACACACACCCATGCACCCTGCTTTTTTAAAAGCAATGCCGCAGCAATACCACTTTTGGCAGCACCCAAAACCAGAAAATTCCCCATCAATGACATGTGTAAGTTACCTTAACTTCAGGGTAAGAATACTGAGCAATGCAAGAACAAAACTGATAATCCAAACGCGCACCGTTATTTTTTGCTCGGGCCAACCCTGCATTTGATAGTGGTGATGAATGGGAGCCATCTTAAATACCCTTTTGTGACGCAACTTATAGGATCCTACCTGGATAATGACACTCAGGGCCTCGACCACAAAAACACCACCCATGACAATCAACAAAATTTCATGCCCCGTGATCACAGAGACGGTTCCCAGTATTCCACCCAATGCCAACGCACCCGAATCGCCCATAAAAATTTGTGCAGGATATGTATTGTACCAAAGAAATCCAATAGAGGCACCAACAAGTGCTGAAAGAAATACGCTGATCTCACCCGCGCCTGCAATATAGTGATAATAAAGATATTTAGACAAGACAACATTGCCTGTAACATAGCTTAAGGTGACAAGTGCGATGGCACATGTGATCACAGGGCCAATAGCCAAACCGTCAAGCCCGTCGGTTAAATTCACAGCATTGCTTGAACCGATCATAACCAAAATTGCAAATGGTGCGTAGAAAAGACCTAAATTCACAAAAAGATGCTTAAAAAAAGGAATATCGAGCAGCGTAGGAATCATGGAATGTGTTTTGCCAACAGCCATAACATGATGAGATGACCACAAATGCCAAGCGATTGTCACAATACTGACAATCAACAAACCCAACATTTTTTTACGGCTCGACAATCCGTCTGTATTTTTTTTTGTGATCTTCAAATAATCATCAACAAAACCGACAGCCCCAAACCCTACGGTCACAAGAACCAATGTTAAAAAATGACGGCTGGAAATATCCATCCACAAAAAAGCACTCAATAGGGTTGCAAAAATAATCACAACCCCTCCCATGGTGGGGGTTCCCTTTTTTTGCATTTGTTCTTGCAATCCCAGCTCCCGAACCGGTTGTCCCATCTTCAAGGATCGCAAAACAAGAATAGCCTTTGGATATAAAATCATGGACACAATAAGGCTTGTGACCAAAGCTAAAATAGCTCTGCTCGATATGTACGTAAAAGCGTGCAGCTCGGACCATTTTTGATTTGCACCCATCATCAGAGCAAGCAAAAGATAAATCATGTTAAAATTTTTTCCCTCAGTGCGTGGAGTGCAACATCGGCATCAGAAAATGGATGTTTGATACCGTTAAAAATTTGATACGTCTCGTGACCTTTGCCTGCAATCAATACAATGTCGTACTTTGTGGCATTTTGAATAGCTAAAAATAACGCTTTTTTCCTATCTTTTTCTTTTAGACATTTGCTTTTTTCCACACAGCCTAAAAAAATATCTTCTATGATTCTATCGGGATCTTCATCCCGTGGGTTGTCTGATGTGATCATCACAATATCAGACAAGCGCGAAGCCACTTCTCCCATTGGAATGCGTTTGAGGGCATCTCTATTTCCGCCACAGCCAAAAACGGTGATAAGCTTTCCACCAGACTTTAACAGACTGCGACAGGTTTGAATCGATTTTTCAAGAGCATCTGGTGAATGTGCATAATCGACAATCACTGTGGGTTGTTCCTGTGTTGTTTGAACAACCTCCAGTCTTCCTGGAATGTTTTTCATTTCTTTTAACAAAGGAGATATCTCTGCAAGCTGCACACCAGAAGCCAAAGCAATTCCCACGGCGCACAAAATATTTTCAAATTGGAAATCGCCAAGCAAAGGACATGAAAACGGGTACAAATTTGAGGTTTCATTTTTTGATATCAACTGCAACACGCCAGACACACCCTGTAATGTCGATTTTTTTTGAGTCAAATTCAAATACTGAACAGAGTGAAACAAGGATTCCCAATCTTCAAATTGATTTAAATTTTTATCACATCCCACAAACAAAACAGTTCGTTTTGAACCAAAAGCCGCTTGTGCAAATTTTTGCCACTCCTCACCATCTGTATTGATGACAGCCCAGCCATCTTCACAAAAATGTTCGCTGAAAAGCTTTTTCTTTGATTCAAAATAATCTGTCATATTCCCATGAAAATCGAGATGATCTTGTGTTAAATTTGTAAACACACACACATTCATTTTTGTATCAGCAAGCCTGTTTTCTTTCAGTCCATGAGAGGTCACTTCCATAACAACCTGCTGCACATGCTGAGCTTTTGCCACATGCAATGCCGATAAGAACGCCGGAAAATCGGGTGTTGTCACATGAGACACGGGCAAATTTTCAGTTCCGATTTGCATGCCTAAGGTACCAATTTTTAACACATGCTTTTTGTAAGCCCGCTCTAAAATTTGCCCACCAATTTGCACCACCGATGTCTTTCCGTTTGTACCTGTTACCCCTACCAAATAAAAATCTTTTCTATCCACCTGAAATGCCTTTTGAAGTAAGGCATTCAAAACTTTTTCCGTATCTGTGACGAGAATACCAAGATCATTTTCAGCCATGTGAATATGCGCATGGGAACCCACAAAAATATTCTGAGAATTGAGCACAACTTGGGCCAAACTGTGCCCATCGAATGTCTTTCCCACACGTGCAACATAAATGAATGGAATGCCTTTTTGCGAATTGAATTCAAGAGCTCGTTCCATATCTTTTGAATGAAAAAAAACGGAGTATTCGACACACTCATTTTCATTTTTCCCCAATTTTTCTAAATTTTTTGTGTATTTTAAAAGAAGATTTTCTTTTTTTAAAATACACAAAAAATCTTTTATATTTATTTTTGGCGTTGAAATATTAAAAATCTTCATTACTTGAATCGTCTTCTTTATCTCGAGGTGTGTTGCTTTCGCTGTGTAGAATTTTATTTTTTTTCTGTAAATATGAATTTTCATATGCAGGAATACTGTAAATTCCACGGACATTTAAATAATCTACAATTTTTTTGCCAATTTCAGCAAAGACAGGACCCGCCAATGGCCCGCCGTATGCGGGTCTCACACCCGCTTTGTTGAGGACCACGACAATGGCGATTTTAGGATTGTCAGCGGGAAATGTCCCTTCAAATACAGGAGTGCGTTCAGAATAGCTGTGAGTCACGCTTGACCAAACCTGGGCTGTTCCTGTCTTTCCCGCAACAAGCACACCCGGTATACGCGCAGGGGCGCCGGTACCACCATCCTCTTCAACAACAGATTCTAACATGTGGGCCAATGTTTTACTTGTCTCAGCAGCAACATACCGGTGTGAACCAGTCTGTTCCTGTGCATTCGGGTCTGCCTTCAGAAGACTCAAATTGCGCATCATTCCACCACCCACAACGGTGGAAAAGCCATGAATCAGCTGCAGAGGTGAAATTGCAAAACCTTGGCCAAAAGCCATATTTGCAAAACGCATTTCCCGCCAGTCATCGGAAGCTTGAACATGCCCGCCCCACTCGCCTGGCAACCCGGTACCCGGAACCTTGTCAAAACCAATTGCTAAAAATGCTTTGTAAAACTCATCGCGCCCCATTTTTTGGACAACCTTATAAGCTCCAATGTTGCTGCTAAATTTTAAAACCTCTTCTGGCGTCAAAAGACCATGCTTGTGCGTGTCGTGAATTTTACCGCCTGGCAAAGACATTTCCCCATTTTCTGCAAAAACCTGCGTCTGTGGTGTGATCACACCCAAATCGAGAGCCTTTGCAATCCACATGGGTTTCACAACAGAGCCCACCTCAATGGCATCCATAATGGGATGAAATCTTCTTGCCTCAACATCGTTCTCGGGAGGTGTGTTTAAATCGTAGCTCGGGTAGCTTGCCATGGCCAAAATTTCATTTGTCTGCACATCCATCACAATTGCACTTCCGCTTTCAGCCTTGGCATGCAAAACACCTGCACGCAGTGCATTTTGTGTGAATTCTTGGATGATCAAATCGAGCGAAAGTTTTAAATTTGGTGTCGTGGGTTCGGGCCTCCCCGCTTGACTGGGACTTGTGATCACAAGCTGCCCACGTGCATCCTTCATAACCTGCGCTTTAATAGGTTTTGTATTCAGCATCGAATTGTAAATTTTTTCGACTCCCTCAAGACCATTTCCATCGGAACCCACAATTCCAATAAGCTGAGCAGCAATATCCTTTTCAGGATAAACCCGCTTGGGTTCTTCCAGGGTGCCAATAAAATCTTGCCATCTGTGCAAAGATCCTATCTTCTGCATTTGATCTGAACTTAAATGCCTTTCAAGCCACACAAAATTCTTTTTTTCCTTCGCAAAAGAAGCCATGTCTTCAAAAGAAATGCCAATTTGATCGGCAACTTTTTTCATTATTTCTTCATTTTTTGGCATCCGCTTCGGCAACAAAAAAATACTGGTGCTGGGCACACTCATGCTTAAAATACGGCCATATCTGTCGACAATCGTGGCACGGGATTGCTCAATCGTAATACTCGATTCAAACTGCTTTGTTCCTGTGTTCACAAGTCGAAGACGCAAATTTGTGGGAAAAAAAGAAATCCACGCGTAACGAATCAAAATCAAAGTCATCAAGACAAAAAAAATTGTCCCCATAGCATAGGCACGCAAACGAAAATTTGATTCCATGCGAAACAACACGCTAATGTTCCCTTATAACATGATTGGGTTCTGGCAAAACGTACTTGGGTTTGCCAAAAACATCGGTCTGCGATAGCAAACTGTCCCGAATATTTTTTTGCATACGAGCAAGTTCAATCTGAAGTTCATGCTGCTGAGACCTCAAGTGTGTTTCTTTTTTTTTAAGCACCACAAGTTGATAACCCACCGAATAGGTTTGTGAGCGCATGGCGATCACGGCCACTCCAATGAAAACTGTAAAAATGATGACCACAATGATGCCATCTATTTTAGAAATCAACCTTATGAGCATAGCCTATTCTGCATCCTGTCTTTCAAATTCAAAGCAGCGCAGACGCGCTGAACGAGCCCGGGGATTTCCCCTACTTTCTTCTTCTGATGGCACAATCCCGCCTCTTGGATTTTCTTTTCCAAATCCTTTTTTTTCATTCTCCTCCAGATAAAGTTGAATATGCAAGGGCAAGCGAGTATGTGTGTGCTTTTTGTCGCTTTCAAATGCATTTTGCCCTTTTTGCCAGTTTCGCATAGCCCGTTTGACAAGTCTGTCCTCGAGGGAGTGAAATGAAATAAAGGCTGCTTTGCCAAAATTGTGCACAATATCTGGAATATCTCTCAACAGTTGTTCTATGGATTCAAGCTCTTTATTGACTGCAATGCGCAAAGCCTGAAAAGCCCGTGTGGCAGGGTGCGACCGGCTGTTTGGGGGATATGCCAAAATTTTTTTAAAGTAATCTGCCAATTCTTTTGTGCTTTCAAGGGGCAGATTCCCTAATTTTCTGTCCATAACTATAAATTTTGCGAGTTTTTTCGCCTTAGGTTCCTCGCCATAATCAAAAAAAAGCTGTGTCAGCTCACCTTCCGATGCCGTCAACAAAATATCTTGCGCTGTTATGCTTTGACGTTTGTCCATACGCATGTCAACGGGGTCCTCTTTTAAAAATGAAAAACCCCGATCCCAATCATCAAGCTGAGGGCTACTCACCCCAAAATCAGCGTAAAGCCCATGCACTTTTTTCCCTGAAAAATCGTTCTTTAAAATATCTTTAACGCAAGAGAAATTCTCTTGATAAAGATGAAAATTAAAATTCGAAATTTGTGAATTTAAAACCGAAAATTTTGCCTGAGATGCCTGAATTGCAAAAGCATCACGATCGATTCCAATCAAAATTATCTTCCAGTTTTCAAAAAATCTTTTTTCATTGAAATACTTCACAAGCCACTCTGCGTGCCCAGCCCCGCCCAGCGTGGCATCGACAATAAGGAGCTCATGGGAACCCTCTTTTTGCAAGCTCTTGATTAAATTTTCACAAGGCGCGATACTTTCTACAGTCTCTCTTTTTAAAACTGTCTCGTGAATATAATTTCTATGTTGATGCATAAGGGGACCCTTGATTGAAAAAAAAATTTGTCATTGACACCAATGTTCTGCTTTCAAATCCAAACGCAATTTTTTCCTTTGAAGACAATGACATTTACCTGCCCATCTCGGTCATCGAAGAGCTTGACACCTTTAAAAAGGGTCTGAGCGAAACAGGTCGAAATGCGCGGCAATTCTCCCGAGTTTTAGATGCCCTTCGCAAACAAGGTTCCTTAAGCCGCGGTGTGCCTCTTTTTGAAGAAAAAAAAGAAGGTGGGCATATTTTTGTCATACTCGAATCGGACATGGGATTGTTGCCCACGCACTTTGAAAGAAAGGTAGACAATCTTATTTTGAGTGTCGCCCTCATTTTAAAGAAAAAATCAGAAAACACACCTGTTGTCCTCATTTCAAAAGATTCGAACCTGCGCATTAAAGCCGACGCAATTGGCATAGATGTCGCAGATTTTGAAGCTGACAAGGTAAACATTGAAGAACTCTACACAGGCATTGCTGAATTCGAAGTTGAAAGCCGCGTGTTAAACGATTATCTTTCTAACGGAACCGTATCGTTGCACGCCCTTGAAGATCACCGCTTAACCCCAAACCAATACGTTATTCTACGAAACAGACAAGATCCACTCCAATTTGTCTATGGCAAATACGATCACACAAATGGAAGACTCATCAATTTAGCCACAGCTCAAAAAAATCATATTTGGGGAATTTACCCCAGAAATTTAGAGCAAACTTTTGCTCTCGATCTTTTGCTCAACGACGATATTAAACTTGTTACTTTGGTGGGTACCGCAGGAACAGGAAAAACCCTTTTGGCCATTGCTGCCGGTCTCGAAAAAACCACCGATGAGTCGAAATACCAAAAACTTCTTGTCAGCAGACCTATTTTTCCGCTGGGAAGAGATGTGGGATATTTGCCTGGCACACTGGAAGAAAAACTAAACCCTTGGATGCAACCTATTTTTGATAACCTTGAACTTTTGCTGGGTGGCATAGGACAAGGCAAACAAAAAAGACTCTCTCAAAGTTACCATGAACTCATCAATCAAGGCATACTTGAAGTGGAACCTTTGACCTACATTCGTGGCCGATCTATCCCAAATCAATATTTTATTGTCGATGAAGCTCAAAATTTAACTCCACATGAAATAAAAACCATCCTGACACGGGCCGGTGAAAATACAAAAATTGTGCTCACGGGTGACCCTTATCAAATTGACAATCCCTATGTTGACGCCGCTTCCAACGGATTAACCTATGTTGTGGAACGCATGAGGGACGAAAACATCACTGGCCACATTACCCTGGTGAAGGGAGAGCGTTCTGCACTTGCAACGAGTGCTGCCAACCTTCTGTAAAATTTTTCTTTTGGGAGAACTCTAAAAATGTTACCAAATGGCACTTCAAAAGAACTGTTGGGCTCTCTCTCAGGAATAATAAAAACAGAATTTAAGGAACAAAAATATATTCTTTCATACGAAGAATATATGGATATTTTTGTGTCAAACGCCAAAAACATGGTCCGCAATTCAGCTCAGTATATGATTGACATGTTTGAATATTTCGGAATTTCAGAAGTGAAACATGGGTTTCATGCCGCACAAAAGCATTTCAATCTTTTCGATGCCTCACGTGGCAGAAACAAGCCTAAAATAGTGGGTCAGGAAGAAGCTCACGAGGCTCTCTACCGCATTCTAAAGCAGTTTGCGCGCCAAGGAAAATCTGACAAACTCATTCTGCTTCACGGTCCAAATGGATCGAGCAAATCGTCGACAGCCGATGCCATTGCTCATGCACTTGAAGACTATTCGCGCACCGATGAAGGAGCCGTTTACAGATTCAATTGGATTTTCCCCACCGACAAAATTGGCCATGAAGGTTTGCTTGGTGAAACCAATGCCAATAAACATATCGGCTTTGGAGATGCCTCTGCTTGGCACAATGCAGGCAAAAGTTTTGCACATCTTCAAGATGATGAGATTATGTGTAAAATTATCAGCGAAATGCGTGAAAATCCAATTTTCATTTTGCCAAAACTCGAACGCATTCATCTGTACAAAAAATATTTTGGAAAAGAAGCAGAAGAAACTTCCATTCCTGTGCATTTAGAAGAAGGTGCTTTAAGTTCAAAGAACAAAAAAATATTTGACTCTCTTTTGGTTGCCTACAAAGGTGATTTTGAAAAAGTTTTGCGCCACATTCAGGTTGAAAGATTTTTTTTCAGCAGCAGATACCGCACTGGAATCGCCTCTGTTGAACCTCAAATGGCTATGGACGCCATGGACAAACAGATAAATATTGAAAAGAACCTACAAAATTTACCCCCTGTTCTTCAAAATATTCGTCTTTTTGAACCTTGTGGAGAGTTGATTGATGCGAACCGCGGCTTTGTCGAATTTTCTGACCTGCTCAAACGTCCCCTTGAGGCCTTTAAGTACCTGCTCACAACGATAGAAAAAATGAGCATCAATTTGCAAAGCGGCATGGCAGATCTCGATCTGTTGATGCTTGCCAGCAGCAATGAAAAACACCTCGATGCTTTTAAAAATTCACAGGACTGGCCCTCCTTTAAGGGACGTTTCGAGCTTGTGCGCGTTCCCTATCTCCTTTCTGCAAAACTGGAAGAAAACATCTATCAAGAAGATGTCAAAATTATTGAAAACACAAAAAAGATAGCGCCCCATGCCTTGAGTCTCCTCACCAAATGGGCCGTGCTCACGCGTTTGCGTCAACCCGATCCCGATTTTTACATTCCTGAGGTAAGGCACATCATTTCGAGATTAAACCCTTACGACAAACTTGCCCTTTATGATGGGCGCGATCCTTCGGACATTTTTAACGATACAGAAAAGAGTCTTTTGAAGAAAAACATCAAAGAGATTCTCAAAGAAAGCCACTCGTCTATTGCCTATGAAGGTCGATTTGGAGCCAGTCCTCGCGAAGTCAAAATGCTGCTCTATTTTGCAGCACAAAATGACTCTCATGACGCGCTTTCTGCCATCGCTATCTTCAATGAAATTGAAAAACTCACATTAGACAGAACTGTGTACGACTACTTGCAATTTGAAGCTCGGGGAGGCTATCACGATTTCCGTGACTTTTTAAAATATGTAAAAATGCAATATGCACAGAAATTTCATAGTGAATTTCTTGCTTCACTCAATTTTTACAATGCGGGACAGTATGTCTCTGCCATGCAACACTATCTTAAAAACGTAACAGCGAATTTACAAAATGAAAAAATTCACAATGAAATCACAGGCCGGCAAGAGGTGGCCAACGAGATGATGATGTTTGAAATGGAGAGCCTTATTTTTAATTCGGGGTCAAAGAAAGAAAACCGCGAAAAATTGGTTTCAAAAATTGCTGCCTGGCGTGTGGAAAACCCGACAAAAGAATTGCAATTTGAAACCATTTTCAATCATGAATTGCATGAGATATCAAACAAAATATACCAAAATAAAAGTGATGAGATCGCAAAAATTCAACTTGGGATGACCATGTTTGAAAGTGCGGATTATAAAAATCTTTCAGATAGCATTCGTATACAATGCGAAAATACGTTTGAAAATTTAGAAATAAAATTTGGTTATACAAGGAAGACTGTTTGGGAGAGTCTTATTTTTTTAAACTCTTTGCCGAATAGCAATGCAGGATAAAGGCCTCTGTCAAACCTCTAATACGTTGTCCACAAAGTCCTCGCGCCTCGTGCGAAGACTTAATAGACGCCGTATAAAATCGTTATTGGCATTCAATATGCCTTGTGTTATTCGTCCGATGTCATAATTTGTAAAAAAACGAAAATTATCAATTTTAAACTTTTATTGAACGGTAAATTTGAAAATGAATCAGTTAAAAAGCTTTGTTGTTCCATTCTTAGTTCTTGCTATTACAACCATGGGTTGCAGTAAAGGCAGTGAAGGTCCTTCATCTCAATCCGCAGAAGAAAGTAACCCTTTTATTGGCACCTGGAATGACATTGCAGGGAATACACTCACTGTCTCATTACCAAGTCGTCCTATAGCGTCCGGATATGATCATGAAGTTAAATATAGCGGCTCCCCTAATATTGATGTTGATGAAGCTTGTAAATTAGGTGGCGCATTGGATGGTTCACCTTTGTTAGTGTGTGACACTAACGACTATTTAACTTATAACGTAAAAAATAGCACAGTTACATTATCAATGCCGACAGAAGGAACAGATCTTTTTTATCTATAAGGAACTGCTCCAAAAGATCCTTATTCGGATGTGTTACATACTTTTATCAGTGGAAATCATGGAGATCATTTTAAAATTTCCCGTAATCTTAATTCAAAATTTAATATCGAATGCTCATTTGACCTGAGTCAAGGTTCGGTTGGCCAAGCAAGTCTAAATTTAACTCCGCTTTCTGATAACAAAGAAAAGGTGAGTGGCGGTGGTTTTGAGGGTGTGTATGATATTGTTGCTCAAACTCTCACTGATATTAAGCATGCACCGTGTCTTATTCCCGATGGGAGCGTTTTCACTCTTAACAAATAAAAACAATTTATGAAACAACGCCGTGGACTGATTTTAATCACTTGATTTCTCATCAAAAAATGAGTTGACTATTATCGATATGATGATATAATCAATATATAGATGTTTTTTACGGAGATTGATATGATTGACATTGACGCGATTGTGAATTTTTTCTGTTATGTCTGCCGATCTTTCCGAAAAAATATTTTCAAAAACGGCATATGAATTAAAAAAAGGGGCGAAAAATGAAACTTAAAAAATGTTATCATTGTGAAATCGGTAATTTGGTTAGAAAATTTGAAAAATATAAGCGAGAAATTGGATCAAATCGCTTTGTTACAAGCGATTTAGTCGAATATCTTCAATGTGACAACCCCTTGTGTAATGCTAAAATATTTCTTGGCAAAGAAAGCACAAAATTAGATTCAACATCGATCAAAAATTTGCTTCTTGACACACTACAACACAAAAGAGCTTTGAATGGTGATGATATTCATTATTTGAGAAGTTTTTTCAGTATACCAGCACGTCAAATCAGTCTGAGTTTAGGCTACGAGACAAGCACAGTGTCTGGCTGGGAAGGGAAAAACCTAGAGTTGGATTTTTCAAAATCATTGATTGTCGCTATTTTTTTTGCAACTCAACTGAAACATAAATATCCTGAATACGGTTCAGAATTGGATTTTGATTCCCTATTGGATTCTGCCTTCTCTATGGCATCCTAGTTCCATATGCTCATGGGATCTGATCCTGTCCAAATTTTTAGGATAAGATCACCCCTATCAGACACACCAAAACAAAAAAGCACACCCACATCACCCAACAACAAGATCCCGATGCCCCCAATGCAACCACAGGGTTTTTCATCACCCGAAATGCGAGTTCTGCCACATTTTGACCCGTTTTTTGATTTCCCAACTGAGCACGCACAAGAGCAAGCTCATGCACTGTCTTTTGGCGGTATTCCACATCTTCCAAAAAATGCCTTGTGTGGCTCACAATATTGCCAGCCGTAGCCTGATTCTGAATCAGCTCAGGAATAATTGTTCTTCCCGCCAAAATATTGCACAGACCAATGTGCTTTATTTTAATCACAATCCGTGCAATCCAGTACGTGATTGTAGCGGTTTTATAAACCAACACCATCGGTGTTGCTAAAATAGCCGCTTCAAGCGTGACCGTCCCCGATGAGCAGATCACCACATCGCAAGCTTCAATAACGGCATGGCTTTTGTTTTCAACAATACGAACATTGTCTAAATTTTTTAAATAAGGTTCGAAATTTTTAACCCGTAACGTACTTGCTACGGGAATTAAAAACTCCGCCTTAGGGTACTGTGCCTGAAGCTGGACTGCGCTTTGAACCAGCACGGGCATTAAACGCGAAATTTCACTCAAACGGCTGCCTGGCAAAAGTCCAATCACGGGGTAAGAACCCAAAACAGAAACCATTTTTTTTGCCGTTTCTTTTCCTACAGGAAGCACCGATTCAGCAAGCGGAGACCCCACATAGGTCACAGGCACATGAGCCTTTTCATAAAATGAAACTTCAAATGGAAAAATAACAGCCATATGATCGACCGTATCTTTTATTTTTTTCACTCGGCTTTGGTGCCATGCCCAAATTTGGGGGCTGATGTAATAAAGGACCTTGATATTCATTTTTTTTGCGACACGGGCAAGTCTTAAATTAAATCCGGGATAATCAACAAGAATAAGCAAGTCGGGCTTGTGTGCCTGCAAATTACAAACTGCTTTTTTCCATGCTGACCGAATGTCAGAAAAATGTTTCACGACCTCTACAAAGCCAACAACAGCAATGCGGGCCGCGTCAAAAATAATTTCAGCACCTGCTTCTTGCATTTTTTGACCGCCAATTCCTACACAGTTTACGTCAGGACTTTGCTTTAAGGCCTGCACAACCTGTGCCGCATGGGCATCACCAGATGACTCTCCTGCGACAAAAAAAATTCTCACTTTTTATGTTCCTTTGTGCACAAGACTCACAATACGCAGTGCTGTTTGCAAGGCACTTTTGCCATCCTCTCCAGTCACCGATGGAGGTTCATGATTTTGAACTGCATTCACAAAAGAGGTGATCTCTTCAAGCAGGGCATCGAACTGTTCAGCACTGTGCTCTTCTTGATGGATATTGGGAATACCAGGAAACATTTCCCCTTCACCTTTTGTACAAATGGCAACTTTTTTATGATGAAGATCCATGGAAATATAGGCGTCATTTTGAAAAATACGCATTTTTCGTTCAGATTTTAAACTGATTCGACTTGCTGTTACGTTTGCAACACATTCATTCTTGAAATGAATACGCGCATTGGCGATATCAATTTCCTTTGTCAAAACGCAGGTCCCACTGGCCATAATTTCTGTGATGGGCGATTGAACAATGTGCTGAATAAGATCGATATCATGAATCATTAAGTCAAGCACCACATCCACATCTTTGTTCCGGGGATTAAAAGGAGAAATACGTGTGGCTTCGATAAATCGGGGTTTGTGTATTTTATTCTTCACAAAAGCCAAAATGGGATTAAATCGCTCCAAATACCCAACCTGCAAAACCAATTTGTTGCGTTTTGCAATTTCAATCAGCTCTTCAGCTTCTAAAACAGTGGTTGTGATAGGCTTTTCCATCAGCACATGAATATTGTTTTCAAGAAAAAATTTTCCAATAGCATAGTGTGTTGTGGTCGGTGTCACAATGCTCACAGCATCAACCTTCCCAACAAGATCTGTATAATGATGAAGAGCTTGTGTGCTCATTTTTTGAGCAATGGCATTGCACCGTTCTTTGTCAGTATCGACCACGGCAACCAAATTGGCCGATTTTAAAAAAGAATACTTTTGCGCATGAAACTCACCCAAATACCCTGCACCGACAACGGCCACTTTTAATTTTTGCATTGTAGAGTGTACCTTTTATCCAACTTTCAAATTTTAAACTGAATTGCAAATATGAGCCGCAATATAATCTTGCTGGGCCTCGGTTAAAAAAGGACTCATGGGCAAGCTGACAATTTCCTCAGCAATTTTTTCTGCCACAGGATAGTCCCCTTTTTTATAGCCATTTTTTAAAAAACATTCCTGCAAATGCAAAGCCATTGGGTAGTGCACAGCCGTTGGTATTTTAAACTCACCCATTTTTTTAACAAAGTTATCCCTATTTTTTACACGAATAGAGTATTGTGCATAAATAGAAGTTCTATCATTTTTTACAAAAGGAATGACAATTTTATCCTGTGGTAAAATGGCATCATAACGTTTTGCAAGGGCCAAACGTGTTTTCACCTCATGTGCAAATGTCGGCATTTTTACGTTTAATACGGCAGCTTGCAATGTGTCAAAACGCGCATTCATGCCAATGTATTTGTGATAATACCGAGCCGATTGCCCATGTACGCGCAGCATATTTATTTTTTTTGCCAAATGATCGTCATCTGTAAAAACAGCCCCCCCATCCCCATAGCACCCCAAAGGTTTTGCAGGAAAAAAACTGGTGCAGCCAATGTCGGAAAGTTGGCAAGACATTTTTCCCTGATAGGTGGCTCCGAAACTTTGACAAGCATCTTCTATAACGTAAATTTTATGCCCCATTTTTTGCGAATAATGCTCTGCTATTGCATTTATTTCCTTCATATCTGCAACTTGCCCATAAAGACCCACAGGAACAATCGCTTTTGTTTTTTGGGTTATATGTTTTTCTATTTGCGACACATCTAAATTATATGTGTCTTCCTCAATATCAACAAAAACAGGGGTCGCCTGAAACAAGGCAATCACCTCTGCAGCAGCAAAAAAACTGTACACCGTTGTGATCACTTCATCGCCAGGCTTGATATCAATGGCCATCACCGCCAACATCAATGCATCTGTTCCGTTGCCACATGTCAGCGCGTGACGACTTCCCGTGTAATGCGCCAAAGCCTGTTCACATTTTTGCACAGCATCACCCATAATGAACTGGGTGTTGTTCAACACCAAATCCATGTCATGTTCCATTTCACTTTGCATATGATGGTACTGGGTTTTAAGATCAATAAAAGGAATTGGTAGCACAGACTGTTCCATTTGGACATCTGTGAGTTGTTTTAACACTGTGGCATCGACAGCCTTTGCAGATTGCTCTAAAAAATAATCTTCCACATTTTCAGCCTGCGCCATTGCATGGATATCGCCGTAACTTGGTACCTTAGCAAACTGTGTTTTTTTTAAAAATTCTCTCCACAATCCTAATGACTCTGGCTTTGTGCGAAAAAACTTCTCAAGCTCTGCCAAAGAACCAACAGAACAGTACACAAGTCCTTGGTCTAAAAGGTCGGAAAATTTTTGAACCACATTGTGTTCTATTTTTTTACGATTTGTGATCCACTCGAGAACGACTTGGGGGTGCAAAATATAGCGCATAATAAGCCTTAAAGTTTCTAATTTCCACTTTATAAATAGATGTCCTATAATCGGCAATATGATTGCTGAACATGGCCACCTTTAGCAATTCAACATTGCTAAAATTTTCTTTAAAAACACGTTTCAAATCTATATGATGAAAGCTATTATTACAAATAAAAATAGCTTCTTTTGCACCTTTATAAGCCCCATCTTCCCAGTATCGAAACTGCAAAGGGGTGTCGGTTATCACATCGGTTTTTGGTAACTTCAAATAATACCACGCCAGTGCTGCATTTTGATAATCACATCCCAAAACAATAGAATTTGGCTTAATATAAGGCTTTGCCTGAAGCAGCATCTCTTTTGTGCCATAGTAAAAAATTCTGTCTGCACCTGTCATATTTCGCGCTATGGGTAAGAAAAAGAACAGTGTGTTTGGCATACGCGCTACAACCAAAATTGTTGCCATTAAAACAAAACTGACTGTAGATACCCATTGTTTTTTGAATTTCTCCAAATAGTACGCGAGCAGCACCAAGGCCGAAATGCAGATGGGAGCTGCCCAATTGGCTTCTAATTTATTAAAAAGTCCACACACACCTAAAAATAAAAATCCAAAGGCAAAGTTCCACGCTAAAAACGCACATTTGTCATCAGAGAAATTGAACTTAAAATATTTAATCCCATAATAAAACAAAGCAACACAAGCGACGGGGGAGGCAATCAGCAAAAGAATGCCAACATAATTAAAAAAATTGCCTGCAATATCCAAAATAGGAACAAAAGAAAGAAATTTCCCCATCCCATGCTCTGATTGAAATGCAAAAGAAGCAAATTTATTCTGGAAATTCCAAATAATAACAGGTGAAAAAACAATCAATGTGAACACAAATGCAAAGTACAGATGAGGATTTTTAAAATAGCATCTGTATTTTTTAGAGCACACCAAAAACATAAAAAGACTCGGGAAAATAAGCACGGCAGGGTATTTTGAAAGCAAATCACACCCGGCAAAAAAACCTGCGAAATAAAGAAACAAAGTGTTGTTTTCAAAAATTCCTCTGTAAAAACAGTAAAGTGTCAACACCCAAAATGTTAAAAACGGTGTGTCTGGCGTAATCACAAAGGACACACCTTCCAAAATAGGGCACGCCATCACAAGCACCAAAGTAACAATGGCCACCTTATTGCCAAACATGTGGTTTGCGAGTTTGTATAAAAACAACCCTGTCACAGCAAAACAAACAACCGCTGGAAGTCGAACAAAAAATTCTGAATTTCCAAATGTTTTTGTGGAAAGCCAAATAAGATAGGCCACCATAGGTGGATGGTCATAATAAGAAAGAGCAGGCCTTTGACTCCAAACCCAGTAGTAGGCTTCATCGGATTGAAGTTGAAATTGAGAATTGCAAATGCACGTAACAGCAAGAATGATTCCAAAAAACAACCACACCATACGTTTATTGTTCAATAATTTTTCCATATGCCCCCCTGCAACCGTAACTCTTGGCAAAAAATTCAACTTTGCACCGTATTTTTGTTTATGGCACAGTACGTGGTGCTCTAGAACCATTTTCACCTCGGAGTTTCGATGAAAATAGACATTATGAGGAAAATAGACCTTTGGTGTGGCATCCCACTCACATTTTTTCTGTCTATTCTCTATAAAGTAAAACACCTGTTCTTTAAAACAAAGTTCACAGAACGCCCTAAAAACATTCTTTTTATCGAATTGTCAGAAATGGGCAGCACAGTCATTGCCGATCCTGCTATGCAAAAAGCAAAAAAACAGTTTCAGGCAAACTTATTTTTCCTTATTTTTTCAAAAAATAAAATCTCACTCAGTTTACTCAAAACAGTTCCAAATGAAAACATATGTGTTATTCGCGAAAACAACTTGTTTGTTTTCGTTTGCGATGTCCTTTCATTTTTTATTTGGGCACGTCGAAAAAAAATAGACACCATCATCGATTTAGAATTGTTTTCACGAGCCACAGCACTGCTTTCTGGGTTATCGGGTGCCAAATACCGCGTCGGTTTTTGCGCTTTTCACAATGAAGGGCTTTACCGTGGTTCCTTTTTGACACACAATGTGGTGTACAATCCTCATCAACACATGGTTAAAAACTTTATGGCTCTTGTGTATGCTTTAGAAAGCAATAACAATGAAGTTCCCTACACCAAACGCCAAATCGATGACAAAGACATTGTTCTTCAAAAGGCAATTGTTTCAGAAGAAAGCAAAGCGATTGTCTTAACTAAAATTCAAAAGGTTTGCCCCAGTTTTCAAAAGCACCAAAACCGCCTTGTGCTTATCAATCCGAATGCAAGCGATCTCCTGCCCCAGCGCATTTGGCCCCAAGATCACTTTAAAGCTCTTATTCAAAATATTCTTGCCACGTACCCGGATATTTTCGTGCTGATAACAGGGGCCCCCCGCGAACGCAATGGTGCTCAAATCCTATGCAATAAGGTGTCGGATCCCAGATGCCTCAATTTTGCTGGAAATGTGGAATTTTTAGAACTTTTGCCCCTGTATGAACTGTCATCCCTTATGGTAACAAACGATTCAGGTCCAGGGCATTTTTCTGCTGTGACATTGTTGCAAACCATTGTTTTGTTCGGTCCAGAAACATCAGCCTTGTATGGTTCACTGGGAAACAGCACACCTATTTCTTTAAATCTTGCCTGCTCCCCTTGTGTGAGTGCTGCCAACCATCGCAAAACAGCATGTTCCGACAATGTGTGTTTAAAACAGATGCAACCATCCAAAGTCATGAAAGAAATAAAAAGGATTCTCAATTGAAAAAAACTTTCTTGCTTTTCATTTTCCTCTGTTTATTGAGTGTTTTTTTATATTTTTCACCGCAAATCGATCAAAGTGTCGCGGCTTTTTCTTTCAGTTCAAAAACACAAAATTATATTTGCACCGACAATGTGTGGTGCGACTTAGGATTTAACGTTGTCCCATGGATTGTGGCTATTTTTATGAGCAATGCCATTCTTATCCTTTTTCTTGTCAAATTTATAGAAAACCCAAAACGAAAAAAACAGCTTAAACGGCTTTCTTTCATCACACTTATGTCCCTTTTGTTAGGCCCAGGGCTTATTGTCAATTCTGCTTTAAAAGATCATTGGGGCAGACCCAGACCCCGTGTTGTTCGTTTTGAACACAAACCGTATGCGCCTGTGTGGAAACCTCAATTTACAGAGACCTCGGACAACAGTTTTCCATCAGGCCATGCTGCCATTGGATTTTTTTTGGGAGTGCCTTTTCTTGCACTGGGTTACAGAAAAAGAGGGCTGCTTGTTGGCACCTTTGGCTGCGCCCTAATCGGATGTGTGCGCATTCTTCAAGGCGGACATTTTGTCAGCGACGTGGTTTTTGCAGGAATTTTTGTTTGGATTGGAACAGAAATTTCAATTTTTATTGCGGACCGGCTTTTTCAAAAAAGAGTGTAATTACACAAGCGACACAGCAACGAAGTGCGAAGACTTTGTGGACAGCGTACTATTCAACCGTCACACTCTTTGCCAAGTTCCTTGGCTGATCCACATCACACCCTTTTTTATTTGCAACCCAATATGCAAACAAATGCACAACCACCATAGTTAAAAACGGTTGTACAATTTCCGACGCTTGGGGAATGCCAATAAATGTATCGGAAATTTCTTGAAGCTCAGCGTCACCTGCCGTGCCAATGGCAAGGATTTTTCCATGACGTGCACGAATTTCTTCAATATTGCTTATTGTCTTTTCGTAATAAAAATCTTTGGGAGCAATACAAACCACATGCATATTTTCATCAATAAGAGCAATAGGGCCATGCTTCAACTCGCCGGCAGCATACCCCTCAGCATGAATGTAAGAAAGCTCCTTCAGCTTCAATGCGCCTTCCATAGCAATAGGCCATTGCTCACCACGCCCAATAAACAAAATATTTGCGAGATCTTTAAACTTATCGGCAACCATTCCAATTTCCTGAAACAATCCTAATGTCTTTTCAATCAAACTCGGAATTTTAAAAAGTTCGTCGATATATTCTGATATTTTTGCATCGGATAATGTTTTTTTCTCTTGCGCAATTGCAAGCCCCAACACAATTAAAGAACTCACAGTAGCACTTAAAGCCTTCGTGCTTGCCACACCCACCTCAGGCCCCGCATGAATCAGCACTTCATCGGTGCAATGGTGTGCAATGGTACTGCCTGGCACGTTCACAATAGCCAATGTCTGTGCTTTATGCTGTGCAGCATATTTAATAGCCTGCAGCGTATCGATGGTTTCACCGCTTTGCGAAACCGCAACAGCCAATGTTTTTTCTGATGCCGTAGAAGTTTTGTAACGGTATTCACTGGCAAGATCGACTTCTACAGGAAGTTGTGTAAATCGTTCAATAAAGTAACGAGCAAGGTTTCCCGCATAAAAACTGGTGCCACAGGCGATAATTTGTATTCTCTCAACGCGAGACAAAACTGTATTTACAATTCCATAGGATTTTAAATCAACACAAGCACGATCTCTGTCAATAGATGTTCCAATGGTCTCAGCAACCGCCTGTGGGTGCTCAAAAATCTCTTTTAGCATGAAATGCTCATATCCGTTTTTTCCAAGCATTTCCGTAGACCAGTTCACCTGAATGGTCTTTTTATTCACGCTTTTACCTTCGAAATCGAAAACTTCAATGGAATCTTTTTTTAAAAAAGCAATTTCCTTATCTTCCATAATGGCAATGCTGTGCGTGTGCTCAATGAGTGCCGTAATACCAGAAGCAATGTAATTTTCGCCAACGCCAAAACCAAGCACAATGGGTGATCCGTACTTAACAGCGTACAAAGTATCGGGCGTATCTGTACACAAAATTCCAAATGCAAAGGCACCCTTTATTTGAGATACCAATGCATACAAAGCTTTTTTCATACGCTCAAAATTATTTTTTTCATCGGCACGCTTTTTGTACTCATAATGAATTAAATGAGCTGCAACCTCCGTATCTGTTTCACTTTTAAAAACGTAGCCATGTGCAATTAAAAATTCTTTCAATGGTCTATAATTTTCAATAATACCATTGTGAAGCAAAATCATATTTCCCGACCGATGCGGATGGGCATTTTGTTCTGTTGGTTTTCCGTGTGTGGCCCAACGCGTATGGCCTATTCCTAAATTTGCAATCTTGGGAAGACTCTCAAGTTTTTTCTGTAAGTTAACAAGTTTCCCCTCGGCGCGTTCTATAAAAACATCGCCATGCGACATCATTGCAATGCCTGCAGAATCGTAGCCACGGTATTCAAGTCGTTTTAAAGCATTGTAAAAAAAACTTGGACTCCCATTTTCACCAACATAACCAATCACACCACACATAAACTCAACCTTTTTTCATTTTATTTTCTAATTCATGCAATTGCACTTGGGAATTCACTCCCAAAAATTCATCTTCATTTGCACCCACCATAACACTCACTTTGTATCCAAATTTTTTAGCAATAAACGGCACATCTGTGAGATAGTATTCTTTAGAGCTATTCTCATTTTGAAGTAAGGGGAGCACCTTTTGCAAAATTTCAAATCGTGCACACAAAAAACCTGAATTGCACAAGCGTATTTTTTGCTCTTGTTCACTGCAGTCTTTTTCCTCACGGATAGCAAAAAATTCACCCTGATTATCCGTTAAAATACGTCCATACCCGAACGGATTTCGAGCTTCAAAAGCAATCACAGTCACATCATTTTTATTTTTTGTATGAAACTGCAGACAATTTTCAAAGGTGTCTGGATGCACAGAAGGGGTATCCCCATAAGCAACCAGCACATGTGTGTCTTCATTTCTCGTGCCAAGATTTTGTGGACAGCCTATTATTTTAAAAAACTTTTCTGCCTCTTGAATCCCACACTGCACCGCATGTCCCGTTCCCAACGGGGTATCTTGATATGCAAAATGAACACAAACCTGTGTTCCCAAATGGGCATTTTGAACAATGTTATTCAGCTGTGTCTGATGTCTTGGAGAAACCACAAGAACAATATTTGTTATATGGGCACGCACAAGAGACTCGAGCACCCAGACAACAAGAGGCTTCCCAGCTAAAATGTGGGCAACCTTTGGAAGAGTTGAATTCATTCGGGTGCCATGACCAGCACCCAAAACAATGGCAATAACCTGCTGCAAATTTTTCACAAAAAGGAGACCTCCAACGGAGATCTATAACCTATTTGCCCAAAATAATAAACGAAATGATAAGTCCCAAAATGGCTTGAAATTCAATCAGCGCCATAGCAAGAAGGAACATGGTAAAAACCTTGTTGTACACCTGCGGATTGCGTCCAATGCTTTCAATGGCACCTTTTGCAGCATGCCCTTGTCCCTGACCCGCTCCCACAACTGCAAGACCAATCGCAAGTCCTGCTCCAATCAATTTCAACCCCATACCTATTGAAATTTCAGGCGCAGA